>Ga0101941_1000332_pt1 | contig 92334 bp, 89 predicted proteins | sample DewCreD2012metaG_3_FD_75242 | JGI IMG/M metagenome (GOLD analysis project Ga0101941, IMG submission 75242) | Hot spring sediment bacterial and archeal communities from British Columbia, Canada, to study Microbial Dark Matter (Phase II) - Dewar... ... | reverse complement strand
CCCTGAACGACCGAATGTGCCCCGCATCCGCCCACCGCCTCAGCGTCGACTCGTTCACCCCCAGCAGCTTGCACGCCTCCCCCAACGTCAGCCAACGACCCGTCCCGCCGAACTCCACCGCCGTCACCTCTGAGGGAAGGTCGAGCTCCTCTGTCGGGGGCCACTGCCAGGGCCGCCAGCGCACGCCCATCGCTCAGGCCCCCTCGGACTGTCGTAATGCAACCTGTGTCACCTCCAACCTCCTGCCCGGTCCTCTCCTCGGCCTTCTCGATAACTCTCTCGTAAAGGTTTGATACAATATAGCCCAACGGCAGAGGAATTGCAAGCGTGCACTCGCATCGCGCCTGGGCCTGCCCGGCTGGCGCCGCTGGGGCCATGTATAATCTGGAAGGACCAAGGCCCTGACGTCGCCTGCCTCCTGGGGACGAAGCCCTCTGTGACCGCTTGATGACCGGTTGCTAGAATAACCTCTGCGGCGGAGCGAACGCCGCAGACGGGGGTAACGGTGCCGGGGTGGCGGAATGGGCAGACGCGGCGGACTTAAAATCCGCTGCCGCGCGAGCGGCGTGTGGGTTCGAGCCCCACCCCCGGCACCAGCACCGGACCTGCGAGATGACCCCCGGATGCCCCGGCGCGGTCCCTGCACGGGACAGGCCGCCGCATGGAGAGGGCAAGGGAGGCGGGAGACGGCACACGAACCGGCCCTCACCGGCGCAGGGGAAGCGAAGACCTCCCGCGGCGAGGGACGGCTTCCTCGAACTTCCTGCTGGCCGCCATCGTCACCATCATGGACCAGGTCACCCCTTATCGGCCTCCCAGCGGGACGTTGGCTTCCGCAGCCTGCCACTAGTCAGGGGCACCCAGGATCAGAAAGGGGACGAGCTCTCAGAGGCGATGGGGGACCAGGCCTAGGCCACGCTCTCTACCTACCGCTCATTGTCTCACAATGAGACATTTCACCGGGCCATGTCCGGGCTACACAAGCTGTATCAAGGTGTAGCAGCGGCCGTGTATAAGAACCCCCAGCCGACCTGAGGGCCTACCGAGACCGCTGCTGGACTCGAGGGGAGGCCACGGAGGTGGCGGAACGCAACCTTCTAGAGCCATCCGACCATGCCCTCCAGGCCATCGCCAGTGGCACGGCCTCTGAGGAAGCCCATCGGCTGAACCTGCTACGGGAGCGTTACATTACGGACGGCATTGCCGGCCCCGGGGAGCCCCTGCTACGAGCTCTCGTCCTGAACGCGTGGCACCGAAGCCGCATCTCCGAGGTCAACCCCGACAAAAGACGCCTAGATACCTTCGTCCCGCCCCGCCTGGAGGCCCGTGTCCTGCGTGCCGCCCTTCCCGTGCTCCGGCGCCTGGGTGGCCTGGTAAGCGGCACCCACTCGGTAGTGATGCTGACGGACGGCCAGGGAGTGGTATCCCACGTAGAAGGCGAGCGCAGCGTGCGCCGGCTGCTGGAGAGGGTGCAGTCCGTCCCTGGGGCCAGCCTGGCCGAGGAGGCCTGTGGGGCCAACGCCGTCGGCACGGCTATCGAAGAAGGGCGCGGCGTGCAGATGTGGGCAGCCGAACATTACATCGAGGGCTTCCTCCCCTTCGCTTGCACCGCTGTACCCATCAAGGACCCCATCACCGGGCGTATCCTGGCCGTCCTGGATATCACCAGCCGGGCGGAGGACCTGCGACCGCTCGTCCTCCAGGTAGTACAGGAAGGGGCGCGACAGATCATGGATAGCCTGCTGCAGGAGATGACCCGGCGGGAGCGTGCTCTCTTGCACTACTACTGGGAGGCGCTCAAGCGGACGCGTAAGGGTGGGGTCATAGCCACCAATGGCGAGACCACCATCGTCAGCCGGCGCGCCATGGAGTTCGTCCATGCCCAGGACTACGCTGCCCTCCTCTCCCAGGCCGAAGAGGCGCTACGGAGAGGTGGCGCCCTGGAGCAAGTCATAACCCTTTCCACCGGCCGCCCCATGCGCCTGTCCGTGGAAGTCAGATACGACGAGGGTGAATACGTGGGGAGCCTGTTCCATATCCGCCCGGTTGAGGAGCTGGCCTGGGACACAGAATCTCGGCGAACCAGCGTCCCCTCTCTGGAGAGAGCCCCGTATGCCCGCCCGCACGGCCCGCCGAAGCGGACAGACAGCCAGCAGCAGCCCGCAGGCCATCTGGCCCACCTGGTGGGCGTGACCCCAGCGTTTCGCCGGGCGGTAGAGGTGGCCCAGCAGGCCTTGGAGCGCGATATCCCGGTCTACATCTGGGGCGAACCCGGGACGGGCAAGTATGCCCTGGCCCAGGCCATGGCTGCAGCCATAGGCCGGCCGGCCCGCGTCATAGACTGCGCCTACGCGCGGGCCGAAGACTGGCGCCGGGCTTGGGCAGAGGCGCAGGTAGTGGTCCTGCGCCATGTGGACCTCTTGCCGCCCCGCCTGGGCCCTCTGGCCCTCGATCTGACCGGGGAGGAAGGAAGCGGTCCCCGCCGCATCATCAGCACCGGCTGCAAGAGACCGTTCGCCAGGCACCAGCGGGGACACAAATGGCGGCTCCTCCAGCGTCTGGCCGGGATCAGCATAGAGATGCCACCGCTACGTCAGCGTAAAGAGGACATCCCCCTGCTGGCGCAGGAGCTGTTGCGGCGCCACGGCTATGATGTTCACCTCTCCCTGGAGGCTATGCGAGCTCTAACTCGCGCGGACTGGCCAGGCAACGTACGACAGCTCGAGAGCGTCCTGGCCGCAGCGGCGCTCACGGCCCGTGGCCGCGATATCACCCTTGCCGATTTGCCTCGAGAGCTGGCCGAGTTCTTCCGAGGGCCATCCCTCACGCGCTGGGAGGAGGCGGAATTGCAGGCGCTGAGGGAAGCGCTCCGCCAGGCCCGTGGCAACCGCCGAAAGGCGGCGGTCCTCCTCGGGATAAGCCGCGCCACCCTCTACCGGCACATAGAGCGCTACCGCCGCATGGGTATCGACGTAGACCTCTAGCCCTCACCCGCAGCAGGCCAAGCCGCCAGCCGAAGCCGAAGCATCTCCTCTGCGGAAGTCCCTTTTTCCCTGGCAGATGTGTCCAATTCTGAGACATACTCCCGCCCCAGACGCGCCCTAGACTCACGACAGCACACGACAAAGGACGGGAACGAGATGGTACGACCGTAGCACCGGCAGCACAACCGTGAGAGCGGACTATACCGACCGAGAGCAGGAGGGGATAGCGATGCTGGAGCTCAACCTTTTCCATAACGGGGCGACTGATCTCAAGCCGGTCATGACGGACAAGGGGGTGGTGGTCAACGACGGCTCCCTGGAAGAGGTACACCAGTCTTTCCAGCACGTCCTCATCGCCCAGGTGCGCCAGGGAATCCTGGCTGATCGCCTCGGCTTCAACTATCTCTTCATGACCGAGCACCACTTCCAGCCTGAGGGTGCCGAATTCAGCCCCAACCCCCTATTAGTGGAGACGGCCATCGCGGCCCATACCAGGAGGATCCGGCTGGGGCAGATGGCCAACATCATCACCTGGTGGCACCCGGTCCGCATCGCCGAGCAGGCGGCCATGCTGGACGTCATAAGCGGCGGGCGGCTGGAGATGGGGATCGGCCGCGGGTACCAGCCACGGGAGAACGAGACCTTCGGCTGGCCGTACGGCTCCACCATCCAGGACCAAGAGCGGAACCGCGTCTATTATCAGGAGGCCTACGAGATCATCCTGAAGTGCTGGACGCAGCCTTCCTTCCACCATCGGGGCCAGTTCTACACGATACCTCCGGCCTACACCAAATGGCACCACAAGGGGACCATGGCCTATTTCTCCATGCCCAAGGCCGGGCGGCGGCTGGAGGACGTCCTCGAGTTGGGTGACCCGGACCCCTACGGTGGCCCCAACCCGGTGTTGCAGTCCCATACCATCCTGAAGGAGCTCTCCGTTTTCCCCCAGCCCCTGCAGAAGCCCCACCCTCAGTTCTGGGAGCCTCTCACCACGGGTCGCTCCATCCGCTGGGCGGCGGAGCGGGGCGTGAATGGCTACTTCATCGTGGAGCCCATATCCCGCCTGCGAAGGAACATCGAGATCTACTACGAAGCGGCGGAGAAGGCGGGCTGGCCAGACCGCCTGAACCGCGGCCCCTTCAAGTATGGCTGGGACGCCGAGAAGAAGCGGGGCATCGTGACCTGCCGCCATGTCCACCTGGCCATGCCGGGAAAGGACAAGGACCGGGAGCTACAGCGGTTCAAGCTGGGTCTGGAGATGGAATGGGACTACTACGGGCCCTTCGGCTTCGCCACCGTCCTGGCCGACCTGGACGAGGCCCCCTATGACCCCGGCATGCGCGTGACCGGCGACCTCCTGCTGGAGAAGGGGACAGCCATCTTCGGCACCCCGGACCATGTGGCCGAGGAATTGCTGAAGATCAAGGAGCAGTGCGGCTACGAGGACTTCCACGTGGGGGTGTGGTTCGAGCGGGCCGGCTACAGCACCGAGGAGATAGAAGAGGAGATGGTCTACTTCGCCGAAGAGGTAGTGCCGCTCCTCGCCAAGGCCTGCGGCGGTCAGATGCAAAACCCAGAGGTGGACATGGGACGTATCCTCCCCCTCCCAGCGGAGAAGGTCCGCTAGGAGGGCTGAGCTGTACGGCTCCAAACCACTGCACAGGGGGAAGCATGGGCATCCGGTTGTACGGCATCAACTATGGGTACATGGGGATGGACAAGGAGTTTCTGCTCTTTCCCTCGCCCAACTACATCCTGCACAGCCAGCGGCGGGAGGGGAGCAAGGTGTGGTACCGCTGCCCGGCCCTGGGCTACATCATCGAGCACCCGGAGGGGCGCATCCTCTTCGAGACGGGGCTGTCGGCCCGCCACCCCGAGGAGTGGTTCCCGGAGTGGCAGTTCCTGCTGGACCTGTCGGAGGTGACGCCAGAGGTCTGCCTGGAGGGGCGGCTGCGGCAGCTGGGGCTGGGGCCCGAGGACTTCCGGTACGTGGTGCAGGGGCACCTGCACTGCGACCACGCAGGGGGGCTGCGGCTGTTCGAGGAGGCCAACACCACCATCGTGGTGCACGAGGACGAGTACCGGTACGCCATGGAGATCCAGCTGGACCGGGAGCAGCAGGTGGCCAGCTTCTTCCTGCCCCAGGACTGGGCCTTCTTCAGTCGGCGGCGGCCCCTGACGGTGTACGGCGACCAGGAGCTGCTGAAGGACGTGTGGCTGGTGTCGCTGCCTGGGCACACCCCAGGGACGATGGGGCTCCTGGTGCGGCTCTCCCACACGGGCTGGGTCTTCCTGACCTCGGACGCCCTCTACCTGCACGAGTCCTACGGGCCGCCAGCGGTGGGGACGCCCGTGACCTGGAACGTGGAGAGGTGGGCCCGCTCCATCGAGAAGATAAGGCGGCTGGCCAGGGAGCGGGACGCCTTCCTCTTCCCCGGCCACGACGAGACGGGGGTGAAGCACACGGGGGAGCAGACCGAGTTCAGAGAGATCCGCTACCACCCAGACTACATCTACGAGTGAGGGGCCGTCAGGCGTGGACCACGGCGCCGCCGCTGATGCAGACTACCTCGCCTGTGATGTACTCGGAGAGGTCGCTGGCCAGGAAGAGGATGAGGTTGGCCACGTCCGCCGGCTCACCCAGGCGGCCCAGGGGCACCCGCCGCTTGAACTTCTCGAAGAGGTCGGCCGGGTAGATGCGGGCCAGGAACTCGTTGTAAATGAGGCCGGGGGCGATGGCGTTGACCCGCACCCCGTAGGGCCCCACCTCGGCGGCCACCGCCCTGGTGAAGCCCATGACGCCGGCCTTGGCGGCGCAGTAGTGGCTCTCCCCCTCGTCCGAGGCGATCCAGCCGGCCACGGAGGCCAGGTTGATGATGGAGCCGCGCCGTCGCTCTATCATGTGGGGCAGCACGGCGCGGGTGCAGCGGAACGTCCCCGTCAGGTTGACATCGATGACCAGTTGCCAGGTCTCATCGTCCATCTCCCAGACACGGGAGAGGCGATTGATGCCAGCGTTGTTGACCAGGATATCGATCTGGCCATAGCGCTCCAGCGTGGTCGTTACCATGGCCTGAACGTGCTCCTGGTTGCGCACGTCCACCTCCAGCCCCAGGAACTCGCGGCCGAAGTCCCTGCTCATCGCCTCCGCCGTCTCGCGGGCCCGCCGGGCGTGAGCATCCGTTATCACCACCTCCGCCCCCTCCTGGGCGAAGCGGCGGGCCGTCGCCTGGCCGATGCCGGCGCCGGCGGCGGCGGTGACGATGGCTACCTTACCGTCCAGGAGACCCATGACAGTACCTCCTCTCCAGAATGAAGATGGGGACGATACGGCATGAGGACAGCGGCGGACCTGACGATGCGCCGGGCAGGGTGTCAGCGCCCATGGGCTTTTCTGCCTTATAGTGCAACATAAGATAGGGCGCTAGCAAGGGGAAGGGAGGGCGCGTTGCCGTCTCCTCCCCTGCCCTTATAATGGGGACAGAAGCGAGGAAAGGGGAAACAGGACGATGACGCAGAGGGAGCCCAGCACGGCCGCCGGCGATGGCCCCGTCACCAGCTCCGGGATACCGCTGAAGCCGTTCTACAGGCCGGAGGACGCCGCCTCCCTGGACTACGAGCGGGACCTGGGCGACCCCGGCCAGTACCCCTATACCCGGGGCGTCCTCCCCACCGGCTACCGGGCGAAGGAATGGACTGTCCGCCAGGTGATGGGAGTGGGCACCGCTGAGGAGACCAACGAGCGGCTGCGCTACCTCCTCTCCCAGGGACAGACCGGCATCAGCCTCACCGGCATGGGCTACGCTCCCTTCGAGTCGGCCGACCCGCGGGCGGAGGGGCTGGTGGGAAAGGGCGGCGTCTGGATAGACACCCTCTACGACATGGAGACGGTCTTCCAGGGGATCGACATCGGCCGCATCAGCATCAACCAGACCGGCAACTCCATCCCTGCCTTCGCCATGATCCTGGCGGTGGCCGAGAAGCGAGGAGTCCCCTGGACGGAGCTGCGGGGCACCATCCAGAACTACTTCCTCCCCTGGGGAGACCCGCCGGACTACCGGGGCAATCATTACGTGGACATCAGCGAGTTCTGCGCCCGCTACGTTCCCCGCTGGAACCACTCCAGCGTCTCCGTGCGCAACCAGCGGGAGACGGGGATATCGGCCGCCCAGGAGATAGGCTTCGCCCTCTATATAGGCGCCACCACCCTGCGCTCCGTCCTGGGCCGGGGGGTGGACGTGGACATGGTGGCGCCCCGCATCACCTTCTTCCTCAACTCCTTCGACGACTTCCTGGAGGAGGTGGCCAAGTTCCGGGCGGCCCGTCGCATGTGGGCGCGGCTGCTGCGCGAGCGCTTCGGGGCCAGAGACCCCCGCTCCTGCGTCTTCCGCTTCCACGTCCAGACCTCAGGGGTGAGCCTCACCGCCCAGCAGCCCCTAGTGAACATCATCCGCTCTACCATCCACGCCCTGGCGGCGGTGCTGGGGGGCGCCCAGTCCATGTCCGTCAACGGCTTCGACGAGGTGATAGCCATCCCCACCCGCCTCGCCCAGACCCTGTCCATCCGCACGCAGCAGGTCATCGCCTACGAATCGGGCGTGACGGCGGTGGCCGACCCGCTGGGCGGCTCCTGGTGCATCGAGCGCCTGACGGAGGAGGTGGAGAAGCGGGCCTGGCAGGTCTACGAGGAGCTGGACCGCCTGGGGCCGGAACGGGCCTGGCCCGAGATGTCGGCCCAGGGGCACGAGGCGGCCTACCGTCGTCAGCTCGCCATAGACCGGGGCGAGAAGGTGGTGGTGGGGGTCAACCGTTTCGTGGCCCCGCCGGAGGAGGACGACCCCATCTTGGAGCTACTGGCCCTGGACGCCCGCCGCGACCCACCCTTCGACCCCGCCTGGCGGGAGAAGCAGATAAGGCGGCTCATGCAGGTGAAGCAGGAACGGGACGAAACGCAGGCCCAGGCCGCCCGCCGGCGCCTCCAGGAGGCCTACCGGGAGCGGGCCAACATCCTGCCTCCCACCATTGAGGCGGTAAAGGCCTACCTCTCCATCGGCGAGATCTGCGAGGCCCTGGCCGAGGTGGAGGGCTGGGAGACGCTGCGCAAGCGCGGCGGCTTCCTCCTGCGACTCTACGGATGAGGCGGTGAGCATGGAGCGACCGATACGCGTCCTCCTGGCCAGCGACACGCCAGGCCACACCGCTGGCTATTATGTGGTGGCCCGCGGCCTGCGGGACGCCGGGCTGGAGGTGATAGCCAGCGGCTATATGGAGCCCCCGGTGGCAGCCGAGGCGGCCGTCCAGGAGGACGTGGACTGCATAGGCTATCGCATCATGGACAAAGACCCGGTGACCCTCGTCTCCTCCCTTCTGGAGCACCTGGAGCGGCTGGGGGCGCGGGAGATCCCGGTGGTGGTGGGGGGCATCATACCTCGCCCCCTCCACAGCGAGCTGGAGCGCCTGGGGGTGGCCGGCATCTTCCCCCCAGGCTCCAGGCTGGCCGATATAGTGGAGTGCATAAGGCGCAACCGCCGCCCCCGCACGGTGGGGAGCGGCGGCCCCCGGGACTAGGGCTTCAGCGGCGGGCGGACGCGCCGCCGGGGACGCCCTGCTCCCTCTCCTGCCAGTAGCGGGCCAGCGCCAGCACCATGTGGCCCAGGCGAGCGTGTTGTGGCTGGACGCTGGCCCTCACCCCCTGCTCCTCCAGCGTCTGGGCGCAGACCGGCCCCACGGCGGCCGCCACCACGCGGCCGTTGAGGGACTCTCGTAGCGCCTCCGCCAGCCCCAGGGAGTCCGCCACCTGGAAGAGGTGCAGCACCTGGGGGCGGCTGGTGAAGCAGACAGCGTCCACCTCCCCCGCCACGATGGCCTCTATGGCCGACCGTAGCGGCCCCAGGTCCTGGGGGAGCTCCCAGCGGTAGGGGGAGACCTCCAGGAGACGGGCGCCGGCGGCCGCCAGGGCCTCCTTCAACGCCTGGTTCTGCTGGCCGTAGTGCTGGAGGGCTACTTCGCTCCCTTTCAGCTCCCAGCCCTGGGAGAGGAGGGCGGCCAGCAGCTCCTGCGTGGTGTGGGGCGGCGGCGCCACCAGCGCCACCGGCACCCCGTGGGCCCGCATCACCGCCAGAGGCTTGGGGCCGCGGCAGACCACCCGCGTCCGCCTGAGGCCGGCCAGCGTCTCCTCCGCCTGGCCGAGGGCGAAGGCGGTGTCAAGGACGGCCTGGGCGCCCACGCCGGTGAGGAAGACGACGACCGCCAGTCGCCCCGCTTGCAGCTCCGTCAGGAAGCGGGGGACGGAGCCGTCCTCGCTGGGCACCTCCCGCAGGGCGGGGGCCGGCACTGGCCGGCCCCCGTGACGGGCCACGAGCCCCGCCAGCTCCGAGGCCATGCGGGACTCGAGCAGGACGATGCGACGTCCACCCAGATCGGCCACGGCTAGGCGTCCAGGTAGAGGTCCAGGGAGCTGGCGAGCCGTATATCGAGGGACCCGGCTATCTCCTCCACCTCCCGGCGGAGGCGGCGCAGCCCCTCGGCATGGCGGTGGGCCTGGTCATCGTCCGGCACCCAGGAGAGGAACTCCACCCTGGGGGAGAGCCTGGCCAGCCAGACCCAGGGGGGCACCTCTTTCTCGTAGCCAGGCTGGCCACCGATGCGCACCGGCTGCCAGCCTCGCTCCTCCAAGCAGTGCTCCAGGCGCCTCCGGTCCACGGCCTCCGCCAGGACGATGCCCATACCCTCGCCTCCCTCCTGCTAGCTGGCGCCCTGGCGGCGCAGCTCTGCCTGCTGGAGTATAGCCTCCATGATCTTCTCGAAGCCGCCGGTCTCCAGGGAGCAGTGCATGCCGCACTCCTTAGGGGCGTTGGTCTCCCACCACCAGCGGCCGGCGCGGGGGTCCTCGCCGGGCTGGACGGGGCGGGTGCAGGGCCGGCAGCCGATGCTGGGGAAGCCCTGGTCGTAGAGGCGGTTGTAGGGGACTTCGTTCTGGCGGATATACTCCCAGACGTCCTCCTGCGTCCAGTCGGCCAGGGGGTTTATCTTGACGATCTGGCCGTGGTCGTGGTCTATCTCGATCTTCTTGATGTTCTGGCGGCTAGCCCACTGCTCCCGGCGCAGGCCGGTGAACCATCCGTCCAGCTCGCTCAGGGTGCGCACCAGGGGTCGCACCTTGCGCAGCTCGCAGCAGAGGATGCGGTAGGCCACGTCGCGGTACATCAGGTTGATGCCGTACTGGCGCACCATCTCCTCCACCTCGAGGCGGTCGGGGAAGACCACCTCGATCTGGAGGCCGTAGCGTTCCCGTACCCGCTCGATGAGCTCGTAGGTCTCCTCGTACATCCGCCCCGTGTCCACGGCGAAGACCCGCACGTCGGGGCGGATACGCCAGGCGATGTCCAGGATGACCATATCCTCCGCCTGGCCGCTCCAGGCCAGGGCCACCCGCGGGTGGAGGGTCTCCAGGGCCCACTGGACCACGGCGTCGGCCGACTCGTCCTCGTACTCAATGGCTAGCTGGTAGGCCTCCAGCTCGTCTAGACGGACCATCCTTCACCTCCTTATGGCTGGTCAGGGGGCGTCTCGCTCTCTGATTTCGCGGCTCTGGGCGTAGGCAGCGGCGCTGTCCGGCGTGCCGGTCTCCATGATGGAGAGGAGCTGGGCGTCATCGTAGGCATTGGCGAACTGGGCGAAGGAGCCCCAGCGGCCGTTCCCCTGGCGGTAGAAGCGGACCAGGTTCTCCAGGTAGCGCTTGGTCTCGGCCACGGGGACGCGGCGGGCCACCACGCGCCCTATCCTGGCCTCCCGGCCGTAGCCGCCGCCCAGGATGATCATGAGGGCCTCCTCTACCGAGCCATCGGAGCGGCGCAGGTAGGAGGCCTGGACGCCTATGTCTCCCACCCAGTGGTGGGCGCAGGCGTGGGGGCAGCCATCGGCGGAGATGACGATGTCGTCCAACGGTCCCAGCCGCTCTTCCAGGTGGTCCAGCAACTCCTCAAGGAGCCCTTTGCTGGAGTTGAGAGAGAAGTTGCAGTAGGGATCGCTGGTGCAGGCGATGGAGGCGGCCCGCAGGCCGCTCACCTGGAGGGGGAAGCCCAGATCAGCCATGGCGCCGGTGACGGCCTCCAGCCGCTCCTGGCGGATGTTGGTGAGGATGATGTTCTGGCGCTGACTGATGCGCACCCCCAGCCCCTCCCGCTCCGCCAGATCGGCGATGGCCAGGAGCCGCTCGCCGTCCGTCTTGCCGGCGACGACGGGGAAGCCGACGTAGTAGAGGCCGGGCTGCTTCTGGGGGTGGACGCCGGTGTGAAACTCTCGTCGCGGAGGACGGGGCGGCTCCGGCCAGTCGGGCAGCGGGCGCCCCAGTCGCTCCTCGATCTGGCGGCGGTACGCCTCGGGGCCGATGCGGTCCACGAAGAACTTGATACGGGCCTTGATGAAGGAGAGGCGGTTCTCCGGCTGCTCCCGCCAGACGTCCAGGATGGCTCGGGCCACCTCCACCACCTGGTGCCGCCCCACGAAGATGCCCAGGGGCCGCGCCAGGCGGGGGTTGGTGGAGAGACCCCCTCCCACCCAGACGGTGTAGCCCTCCTGCTGGCCGTCCCGCACCCCGACGAAGGCTATGTCGTGGATCTCGGGGTAGTTGCAGTGGTAGGCGCAGGCGGACAGGGTGATCTTGTGCTTGCGGGGCAGGTTGAAGTAGTCACGGTTGGCGGTGTCGTAGAAGAAGCGGACGAGGGACAGGAGGTCCTCGCTGCTGTCGAAGAGCTCGTCCCGGTCCAGGCCGGCCACCGGGCAGCCGGTGATGTTGCGGATGGTGTCTCCGCAGCCGGCGTTGGTGGTGAGGCCGTTCTCCCGCAGCACCTGGAAGAGCTCCGGCAGGTCTTCCAGCCGCACCCAGTGGAGCTGGATGTCCTGGCGGGTGGAGAGCTCGGCGAAGTTGCCGAAGCGCCGGGCCAGCAGGCCGATGGCCCTGAGTTGCTGGGGGGTGAGGCGGCCGTTGGGGAGCTTCACCCGCAGCATGAAGTAGCCGATGCGGGGCTTGTCGTGGTAGAGGCCGTACCACTGCAGCCGGACGATGTCCTCCTCCGGGATGTTCTCGTAGCCCTTGCGGATGAGCTCGGGCAGCTCGTCCAGGATGTCCACCGGGTGCTTCTCCGCCTTCATGCTCTCCCGGGGGTTGCGCTGCAGGACGGTCTCCCAGGTGACGGGACCCCTGGCCGGCCCCGCTCGGGGGCGCTCCTCCGTCTGGCAGCCGCAGGCCTGGCACATGGCGATAAAGTCTAGTAAATCAGTCGAGAAAATCGGAATTGATTATAAGGGCGCGAGGGGCCCTCTGACAAGCGGCGCCAGGGGTTTTTCGGTGGAGATTTCCCGACTTCAGGCGCGGGGCTGATCCGGCCGGTAAAAGACCACGCGCACCTTCTCCAGCGTGGCCAGGCCCTCCCGCACCATCTCCTTCACCGTCTCCAGGAAGGGGAGCACCTTCTCTTCCCGGTCGGCGATCTCTATGACGATGGGGAGGTCGGAGGAGAGCTCCAGGAGGCGGGCGGTGTGGATGACGCTGTTGGCGCCGAAGCCCTCGATCCCCCGCAGCACCGTCGCCCCTGCCAGCCCTTGCTGGCGGGCCTTCTCCACCAGGACGCGATAGAGGGGGCGCCCGTGCCAGCGGTCGCTCTCGCCGATGAAGATGCGCAGCAGGACGGCCTCCGTCTCCTCTTCCATCTCTCTCAGCTCCCGATACTGCCCAGGGCCCGACCGATCACGAAGGCGGCCAGCCCGCCCAGCAGGCTGGCGGCCAGGTAAGCGAGGGCCAGAGTGTAGCTGCCGTCCCTGAGGAGGCCATAGGACTCGTAGACGAAGGTGGAGAAGGTGGTCATGGCGCCCAGGAACCCTACCGCCAGGAAGGAGCGGGCCTCCGGCCCCAGTATCCCCCGCTCCTCTACCAGGCCTATGATAATCCCCAGAAGGAGGCAGCCCAAGGCGTTGACGGCCAGGGTGCCGTGGGGGAACTGGGAGCCGAGGGCCTGGTAGACGGCCCGGGCCAGGTAGTAACGGGCCAGGGCGCCCAGGGCTCCCCCTAGGGCTATGGCTATCACCACCATTCCGCTTCTTCCGAAGAGGCGGCCAGGGGGCCGCCAGACAGCGCTCCTGCGTCCGTCGCAGCTCTCGGCCGCCAGAGGAGCGCCGGCGGCGGCAGCAGCAGAGGCCATCAGCGTCCAGCGCGGTTCGGCGCCTGGGGGGCGCCGGGCGGGCCTCATCGCCCTCGCGGCCAATGCTACGGGCCAGCGTGGGCTGGGTCAAGGGCGGCCCCCGCCGTTACAATGGGCTCCAGGCCCGAGATGATCATCTCTCCCAAGGTGGCTGACCCGCGCCGGCTGCGGCGCTTCGTCTCCTTCGTGCGGCCGGGGCGAGAGGAGCGAGTGCTGGACATCTGGCTGGGGAGCGGCCTCCTGGCCCTCGCCTTCGCCGGGCGGGCGGGCGAGGTGTTGGCCCTCTGTCGGGACGGGCCGCCCCGCCTCCGCCGACGGCTGGCCCGCCGCCCCAACCTCGTCCTCCAGGAGTGGCCCCCTGACGCCCTGGAGCTACCCTTCCCGGACGAGTCCTTCGACCTGGTCACCTGCGGCTTTTATTTCCACCACCTGCCAGACCCGGCCGCCCAGGCCAGCGAGATGTGGCGGGTCTGCCGGCCCGGGGGGAGGCTGGCCCTGGAGGAGATAGTGGCCCACGAGCAGGAGGTGCGGGCCCGCTACCAGAACCGCCTGGAGCGCCTGCGCGACCGCTCCCATCCCGGCTACTTCCGTCTGAGCGAGCTGGTGCACCTGCTGGGGGAGGCCGGCTTCCTGGTGCGGCGCCTTCAGGTGCTGGACCTGCAGCGCGAGTTCCACGAGTGGCTGGTAGGGGCACGGCCCTCCCCCCAGCGAGTGGAGATGATGCGGCGGCTCCTCACGGGGGCACAGGAGGCGGACTTGAGCGGCCTGGAGCTGCAGGCCGTGGAGGACACCTTCGTCTTCAGGCAGCGGCTGGCCTGGCTGGTGGCGGAGCGGCTGTAGGGGTCAGGGCTGGCGGCCCTGACGGAGGGCGGCGATGAGCCGGAGCCCCTCTTCGTCCCCCACCAGCTCGCGGCGCAGCTCGAAGATCTGGTCCCGCAGGAGGGCCGCCTTCTCGAACTCCAGGTTGCGGGCGGCCTCCTTCATCTGCTTCTCCAGGTCCTTGATGAGGCGGACGATCTCCTCCCTGGGGAGGGGGCCGGTCTGGTAGGTGGGCCGCTCCTCCGCCACCTGGCGGACGCGGTCCGTCAGGTCCCGTATGGCCTTGCGGATCCCCTCCGGCTGGATGCCATGGCGCTGGTTGTATTCCATCTGGATGCGGCGGCGCCGCTCCGTCTCCTCGATGGCCCGGCGCATGGAGTCGGTGATGGTGTCAGCGTACATGATGACCTTGCCGTTGACGTGGCGGGCGGCGCGTCCCATGGTCTGGATGAGGGACCACTCGGAGCGCAGGTAGCCCTCCTTGTCGGCGTCCAGGATGGCCACCAGGCTCACCTCGGGCAGGTCCAGCCCCTCTCGCAGGAGGTTGATCCCCACCACCACGTCGTAGACGCCCAGGCGGAGGTCGCGCAGGATCTCCACTCGCTCCAGCGTCTCAATGTCGGAGTGGAGGTAGTGGGTCTTGATGCCCATCTCCTGCAGGTAGTCGGCCAGGCTCTCGGCCATCTTCTTGGTGAGGGTGGTGACCAGGGCCCGCTCGCCCCGCTCCACCCGCTGGCGCACCTCGTGGAGGAGGTCGTCCACCTGGCCGCGGGTGGGTCGCACCTCCACCTCGGGGTCGACGATGCCGGTGGGGCGGATGAGCTGCTCCACCACCTGCTGGGAGACCTCTTGCTCCCAGGGGCCGGGGGTGGCGGAGACGTAGATGACCTGGTTGATGTGCTCCAGAAACTCCTGGAAGCTGAGGGGGCGGTTGTCCACGGCTGAGGGGAGGCGGAAGCCGTAATCGGCCAGGGTCTGCTTGCGGTGGACGTCGCCGTGGTACATGCCCCTTATCTGGGGTATGGCCAGGTGGGACTCGTCGATGATCATCAGGAAGTCATCGGGGAAGTAGTCCAGGAGGGTCCAGGGGGTGGAGCCGCACATCTCGGCCCAGGTGTGGCGTGGCCGGTGGCGCCGGGCCAGGTGGCAGGCGTAGTTCTCGATGCCGGCGCAGTAGCCCTGCTCCCGCAGGCACTCGATGTCGTAGCGGGTGCGCTCCCACAGGCGCTGGGCCTCCAGCAGCTTCCCCTGGGCCTTGAACCAGGCCACCCGCTCCTCCAGCTCCCGCTCTATGTCGCGGATGGCGGCCTCCAGCTTGTCCGGGGAGGTGACGAAGTGCTTGGCCGGGTAGACCTCTATCTCGTCCAGCTCGCCGACGATCTCCCCCGTGAGGGGGTCTAGCTGGAGGATGCGCTCCACCTCGTCCCCCCAGAAGTCGATGCGGACGGCCAGCTCTTCGTAGGCGGGCATGATGGTGAGGGAGTCCCCCCGCAGGCGGAACTTGCCCCGCACCAGGTTGTAGTCGTTGCGCTCATACTGCATGTCCACCAGCTTGCGCAGCACCCGCTGGCGGTTGGTGGCCTCCCCCTTCCTGAAGCGCAGGACGAAGTTGTAATACTCGGTGGGCTCCCCCAGGCCGTAGATGCAAGAGACGGAGGCGACGATGATGACGTCCCGCCGGGTGAAAAGGGCGCGGGTGGCAGCGTGGCGCAGCTTGTCTATCTCCTCGTTGATATCGGCGTCCTTGGCGATGTAGGTGTCGGTGCGGGGGATGTAGGCCTCCGGCTGGTAGTAGTCATAGTAGGAGACGAAGTACTCCACGGCGTTGTGGGGGAAGAACTCCCGGAACTCGGCGTAGAGCTGGGCGGCCAGCGTCTTGTTGGGGGAGATGACCAGGGTGGGCCTCCCCCAGCGGGCGATGACGTTGGCCATGGTGAAGGTCTTGCCGGAGCCGGTGACACCCAGGAGGGTCTGGTGCTTGTAGCCCTTCTCCAGCCCCTCCAGCAGCTTCTCCACCGCCTGGGGCTGGTCGCCCGTGAGGCCGAAGGGTGCCACTAGCCGGAACTGCGTCTCCTGGGCCATGAGACCTCCTCAGACCATTTTAGCAGACGGCGCCTCCAAGCCTTACAATGGGCCTATCGACCACATGACACGTTATGGGGGAGGAGGAGCATGCGGGGCAGAGGGACACGCATCCTCGTGGGGACGGCCGCCGGCCTCTACGAGGTGCCAGCAGGTAACGGCCCAGCCTTCGCCGGGAGGGAGGTGACCGCCCTCGCCAGGGACGATGCCGGCTGCTGGGCCATCGTGGGCGAGGGCGAGATATGGCACCTGGGGGCAGGGGGAGAGTGGGCGGCGGTGGCCCAGGTGCCCAGGCCCTATCAGCGGGCCACCTGTCTCCTGCCCACGCCCATGGGACTGCTGGTGGGGACGGAGGGCGCCCACCTCCTGTCCCTGCTGGAGGGGCGGCTGCAACTGGTGGAGACGTTCGAGGCGGTGGAGGGCCGGGAGTCCTGGTACACGCCCTGGGGCGGCCCGCCGGACACTCGCTCGCTGGCGCTGGGGCCGGACGGGGCCGTCTACGTCAACGTGCACGTGGGCGGCGTCCTTCGTTCGCGGGACGGCGGGCGCTCCTGGCGTCCTACCATAGACATCCACGCCGACGTCCACCAGGTGGTGGCCCACCCCCGGGCCGCCGGCCTGGTGCTGGCCGCCTCCGCCCGCGGGCTGGCCGTCAGCCAGGACGGCGGCCAGCGCTGGCAGTTCCTGAAGGAGGGGCTCCACGGGCAGTACCTGCGGGCGGTGGCCGTGACCGAGGACGATACCGTCCTGGTGACTGCTTCCACCGGTCCCTACACCCAGCGGGCGGCGGTATACCGTCGGCCCCTGGCCGGGGAGGGCCCCTTCCAGAAGTGCGACTCCGGCCTGCCGGAGTGGTTCGGCGATAACATAGACACCTACTGCCTGGCGACAGCGGGCCCGCTGACTGCCTTCGGCACCGTGGAGGGGGAGGTCTTCCTCTCCGCGGACGGCGGCCGCCGCTGGGAGACCGCCGCCAGCGGCCTGCCGCGTGTCTGTTGCTTACTCATAGACTAGGGGGGTGCCTCCAGCTCCAGACGCTCCAGGTGCTCCAGCAGGACGGGTCGGGGCACCAGGAGGAGCAGGGCCAGGAGGGAGACCAGGGCCACCACCGCATCGTCCAGCTGGCCGACGAAGGGGATGAAGTCGGGCAGGAGGTCTATGGGGCTGGCAAGGGGATGAAGTCGGGCAGGAGGTCTATGGGGCTGGCCAGGTAGACGGCCAGGGCCATGAGCACCAGCTTGGGCAGCAGGCCGGTGCGGCGGTCCAGAACGAGGCGCCAGAGCAGGCGGGCCTTGGCCCGCAGGGGAAGCCCCAGCAGCCGGCGGGCGAGGTTGGGAGAGCGGCCTTGCGCGTAGCGGAACGACACGTTGTCTCCTCCTCAGCGAGCGAGCCGGCGCAGGACGGCCCGCAGCTTCTCCTCCAGGGGAGCATCGGGGGGGAGATCGGCCAGGCGCAGGGCCTCCCGGGCCTCCTCGCGACTGTAGCCCAGGGCCAGCAACGCCTCCAGCACCTCCCGCTGCTCCGGGGGCGTGGCGGCCTCGGCGGCCAGGCGGCCCCGCAGCTCCAGGACGATGCGGCCTGCCAGCTTGCGGCCCACCCCGGGCGTGCGGGCCAGGGCGTCGGCGTCGCCGCGGGCGATGGCGTCGCTCAGGGCCGGGGCGCCCAGGGCGGAGAGGAGGGCCAAGGCCAGGCGGGGACCCACGCCCCCCACGCCGATGAGGGAGCGGAAGAGCTCCAGCTCTTCACGGGTGGGGAAGCCGTAGAGGGCCCAGGACTCGTCCCGGACCACCAGGTGGGTGTGGAGCTCCACGGTCTCCCCCTCCCGGGCGCCGGAAAGGGCGGCGGCGCTCGCGTAGACCTGGAGGCCCAGCCCTCCCACCTCCACGATGAGCCAGCCCGGCCCCCGCTCCAGGACGACGCCTCGCAGGCGGGCGATGGGGCTCATGGCCGTCCGCCGGAGGCCCGGCGCAGGGCCTGCTGGGTCGTCCGCCGCAGAGCGTGGCAGATGGCCACCGCCAAGGCATCGGCGGCATCGGGCGGCTGGGGCGCTGTCTCCAGGCGAAGGAGGGCGCGGACCATCTCCTGCACCTGCGCCTTGTCCCCCAGGCCGTAGCCGACCACCGCCTGCTTGACTTCCAGCGGGCGGTAGAGGGATACCGGCAGGCCAGCCTGGGCGGCCGCCAGCAGCGCCATGGCCCGCACCTGACCGATGGTGACGGCGGCCCGCGCGTGGCCCACGTAGAAGTCCTCTATGGCCACCTCCTGGGGGCGGTAGCCCGCCACGAGGGCGACGATGGCCTCGTAGAGCTGGCGCAGCCGCTCCTCCAGGGGGAGACGGACGTCCAGACGCCAAGCGCCGTACTCCAGGGCCGTCAGCTCTTGCCCCCGCAGGACGACGATGCCGTAGCCGGTGACGGCGCTCCCCGGGTCGATGCCCAGGACGCGCAGGTCGGTGGGGACCTCGTCCATGATGCTCAGCGGGCCTGGCCGGGGGACGCCGGGGGCGTCCTCTGCCTCAGCCTCTCTCTCCGCCCCTCCGGGGCCTAGCGGCTGGCGTACTCCATGAGGACGGAGTCCGGGAACTCGGCGTTGGAGTAGACGCGCTGGACGTCCTCCAGCTCCTCCAGGGCGTCCAGGAGCCGCAGCACCTGAACGGCCGTCTTCTCGTCCAGGGGGACGGTGGCCCTGGGGAGCATGGTGACCTCGGCGGAGTCGATGGTCAGGTCCCGCTCCTCCAGGGCGGCGCGCAGGTCGCTCAGGCCGGAGGGGTCCACATAGGCCTCGATGCGGCGGTCTTCCACCCGCACATCGTCAGCCCCGGCGTCGATGACCTGGAGGGCCAGTTCGTCCGGGTCGGCCCCCTCGGGGACGCTGATAGAGACGACGCCCCGGCTCTCGAACTGCCAGCTCACGGAGCCGGCCTCCCCCAGGCTGCCGCCGTTGCGGGAGAGCACCTGCCGCACCTCGGAGACGGTGCGGTTGCGGTTGTCCGTCAGGGCGTCCACCAGGATGGCTACGCCGCCCGGCCCGTATCCCTCGAAGCGGACCTCCTGGAACTGCCGGGCCTCGTCGCCGCTGCCGGTGGCCCGCTTGATGGCCCGCTCGATGGTGTCCAGAGGCATGTTGTGCTCCCTGGCCCGCTCGATGGCCAGGCGCAGACGGGGGTTGAGGTCGGGGTCGGGGCCGCCCTCGCGGGCGGCCACGGTGATCTCCCGCGTCAGCTTGCTGAAGAGCTGCCCGCGCTTGGCGTCGGCCGCCCACTTCTGTCGCTTGATCTGGGACCAGTGAGAGTGGCCACCCATGCTCTGACCCGCCCTTCGACGCGGTCTGGACTAGGCGAGCACCCCTCCGCCGGGAGGGGACTCCGTCTCCGCCCCATTTTAGCGTCAGGAGCGAGGGGGCGTCAAAAAGGCGGCGCCCGCCTAGCGTGCGGCCCGGAAGGGGCGCTCCAGGGGGCGGCCGAAGACGAGGCCCCGCCCCGGTCCGTACACCACCCTGATGAGGCGTCCCGGCGTCAGGGCCCGCAGCGTCAGCCGGCGGGGTGCAACGGCCGGCGGGAGGAGGAGGGAGTAGCCCGGCCGTAGGGCCACGGCGGCCTCCGGCGCTTCCATCTCCCCCTCCAGGGGGAAGAGGAGGGCGCCCTCACCGGCGGAAACGGCCTGGGAGAGGGTGGCGCCGGCCTCCAGGCGGGTGTCCACCATGAGGCGTATGTCGCCGTGGAGGGGGAAACGGGCCCGCGGCCCCACCAGCTCCTTGCTGTGGATGCCGGGCGCCTCCTGGTAGCGGGGCGCCTTATCGTCCGGCAGGAGGGCGAAGGAGGCCACTGGGGGGACGGGGTCGGTCTCGTAGACCAGGATGAAGGCGCGGGCGGGGACGTCGGTGTTGTTCCACTCCTGGTGGAGCATGCCTCGCTGGCCCTCGGTGAGGCGGCCCAGGTCGCCCTTCCCCATATGGCCGGTGATGCCGTTGAGGGCGTCGTCATGGTCTATGGCCCCCTCCAGGATGTAGAAGAGGCGCTCGTTGAAGCGGTGCGGATGGTGGCCGATGCCCATGCCGGGCTCCATGACGGCGTCGTGGACGGTGATTAGGGGCCCGGAAGCATGGAGCCGGACGAAGGGCCCCAGCAGCTCCGTGGCCCGCAGCCCCGGCATGCCGAAGGACTCCTCCCCCAGGACGGCACAGTCCTCAGGGCCGATGAGCAGCGCCGGTGAGCCGTCGAGCTGGATGTCCTTCATGTCACTGCCACTCCTCCCTGCACGGGGCCCCTCGCCAGCCTGGCGGCAAAACCTAAACCTGGACGGGCGATTCGACGAGGGCGCGGGAAGGCCAGTCCGGCACCCCTCCTCCCTACGGAGTCCACCCTAGGGGGTGACGAGGGCGTTGTCAATGAGGCGGGCGGGGCCCACGCGGGCCGCCAGGAGCACCAGGGCCGGCCCCTCTATACGCTCCAGTTCCTGGAGGGTGTCGGGGTGGGAGACGCTGACGTAGTCCAGGGAGACCCCGGGGGAGGAGCGCAGGAACTCCTCCAGACAGCGGCGCAGGAGGGAGGCATCACGCATCCCCTCGTCTCGCACCAGGCGGCGGGCCAGCTCCAGGGCCCGGGAGAGGGCCAGGGCCTGCCGCCGCTCCTCGGCCGAGAGGTAGCTGTTGCGGCTGCTCATGGCCAGGCCGTCCGCCTCCCGCACCGTGGCCACGGGGACGATCTCTATGGGCATGTCCAGGTCCGCCACCATCTTGCGGATGACCCGTAGCTGCTGGGCGTCCTTCTCGCCGAAATAGGCCCGTTGCGGCTGCACGATGTTGAACAGTTTGGCCACCACGGTGGCCACGCCGCGGAAGTGGCCGGGCCGGGAGGCCCCCTCCAGGCGTTCGGTGAGGGGGCCGTACACCTCCACCCAGGTGCTGTATCCCTCAGGGTACATCTCCTGGGGGGTGGGCATGAAGACGACATCCACTCCCTCCGCCTCCAGCATCGCTAGGTCGCGGGCCTCGTCCCTGGGGTAGCGCTCGTAATCCTCGCCGGGGCCGAACTGGGTGAGGTTGACGAAGATGCTGGCCACCACGTGCTCGTTCTCGGCGCGGGCGCGGCGGACCAGGACCAGATGGCCCTCGTGCAGGTAGCCCATGGTGGGTACGAAGCCCACCGGGCCCGTGAGGCGGGCCCGGGCGGTCCGCATGGCCTCCTTGGTGCGCGCCACTTCCATGACTAGAGGGCGGCGGCCAGCGCCTCTATCTCGGCCATCAGGGAGGGATCCAGGCGGTGGCTGTGCTCCTCCGTGGGGAAGGCCCCCTGGCGGACCTCCTCCATGTAGGCGGTCACCGCCTGACGAATGACCTCGCCCAGGCGGGCGTACTGCTTGGCGTGCTTGGGGGTGAAGTCCGGGTAGAGGCCCAGCATGTCGTGGACCACCTGGACCTGGCCATCGCAGTAGGGGCCGGCGCCGATGCCGATGGTGGGGACCCGCACCCGCTCGGTGACGAGGCGGGCCAGGTGGGCGGGCACCATCTCCAGGACGATGGCGTAGACGCCGGCCTCTTCCAGGGCCAGGGCGTCGGAGATGAGGCGGAGGGCCGCCTCCTTGCTGCGCCCCTGCACGCGGTAGCCGCCGAACTGGTGGACGGACTGAGGCGTGAAGCCCAGGTGCCCCATTACCGGGATGCCGACTGAGACGAGCCGTCGCACGGTGGGGGCCATCTCCGCCCCGCCCTCCAGCTTCACCGACTGCGCCCCTCCCTCCTGGAGGAGGCGACCGGCGTTGCGCAGGGCGTCTTCGGGGCTCGTCTGGTAGCTGAGAAAGGGCATGTCCGCCACCACGTGGGCCCGCTTGGAGCCCCGCACCACCGCCCTGACATGGTGGAGCATGTCCTCCATGGTGACGGGCAGGGTGGTATCGTAGCCCAGCATCACCATCCCCAGGCTGTCCCCCACCAGGAGTACGGGGACGCCGGCCTCGTCCAGCAGGCGGGCGGTGGAGTAATCGTAGGCGGTGAGCATGGCGATCTTCTCGCCCCGCTCCTTCATGGCCCTGATGTCGCGTGTCGTAATGCGGCCCATGGTCTCCCCCCCTCTTCAGTGGCTCCCTATCTCCTGGGCCGTGCGGACGATGCGATTGGCCTCGTCCACGTAGATGAGATTGGGCCGGTGCCGGCGCGCCTCCTCCTCCGTGACGGTGGCGTAGGTGAGGACGATGACGATGTCGCCCGGCCGCACCAGGTGGGCGGCGGCGCCGTTGATGCAGACCTCTCCCGAGCCCCTGCGGCCGGGGATGGCGTAGGTGACGAGTCGGGCGCCGTTGGTCACGTCCAGTACGTGGACCTGCTCGTAGGGGATGATGTCGGCCGCCTCCATAAGGAGCGGGTCCAGGGTAATGGAGCCCTCGTAGTCCAGGTTGGCGTCGGTGACGCGGGCGCGATGGACCTTGCTCTTGAGCAGCGTGCGCAATTCAGCCCTCCCTCCTGTGGCGAGGGTGACAGAAACGCCCTCCCGCCAGGCCGAGAGGGCTCACGTCATGGCTACCCTTGCCGGGCTGCAGCGAAGCGCTGCAGAGAAGGGCCGCCCCCTTTGGCCGTCTCGGCCCGACGCTAGCGGGTCCAAGCGGGTATGGCGTCGCCATCCTCCGTGCTCATCGCCCCGCAGTCCCGGGGTCGATGGCACCAACAAAGTAACAGCCCCGGGCCAGGCTGTCAAGCGCGATGGGGGCCTGGCGCCGGGGCTAACCTGGCGGGGGGTTGTGGCGGGGGGCGGCCGGCCGCCCCCCGGGCGGCCCTAGCGGGCCACCTCGTCGCCGCCGTCCAGGAAGTGACGGGTCAGGGCGGTGCGTCGCATGGTGTAGGCGAAGAGGCACTTGTTGCAGGGCTGGTAGCCCTCCTGCACCGCCTGGGAGAGGCGGTCAGGCTGGAAGCGCACCGCCTTCCCCGCCTGCACCAGGTCCCAGATGCGGCAGCCGTCCGGCGTGGGGTCTTCGTGCAGGACGTCGTGGACGATCTTGTTCTCGACGTCCCCTATGTAGCGTTGCCCCTTGAGGGAGTTGGTGGGCTCTGCCATGGCGTATCACGCTCCCACTCGCGTTTCCTTGAAGGCGGGGATGACCTCCTTGCCGATGAGCTCTATGGTCTGCATCGTCTTCTCCAGGGGCATGCCCCAGAGCTGCACCAGGCAGAGTATCAGGTCCACGCCCAGGGCCTCGTACTGCTTGAACCGCTCTATGCAGTGCTCCGGGTTGCCCACCACGACGGTGGCGTTCTCCTTCATGTATTTGAAGACCTCGGGGCCCCTACCCTCCAACACCTCCAGGTACATGCGCTCGCTCTCCCGCAGGTCCTGCCAGGAGGCGCCCTTACCGCCGCCCAGGAGGATCTCGTAGCTCTTCTTGGTGTACCAGAGGAAGGGCTCGAAGGCCAGCTCCTCCGCCTCCTCATCGGTGGGGGCGCAGAAGGCCATGGTGAAGGCCCCCACCTGGTCGTTGATGAACTCCCCCACCGGCCTCGCCCGCTGCAGGTGCTCTTTGTAGATGTCTATGCGCGCCTTCACCTCTTCCAGGTCGGCCTGGATGCTGAAGCCCAGGGCGCCGATGCCGTTGATGCCGGCCAGGCGCCAGGACTCGGGGCTGGTGCAGGCCAGCCAGATGGGGGGATGGGGCTGCTGCAGGGGCTTGGGCACCACGTGCCGCTCAGGGATCTGGAAGTAGCGTCCCTCATAGGAGAAGGGCTCGTCCCGCCACATCCTGGGGATGATGGAGAGCGCCTCCTGCCACATGGCCCTCGACTCCTGCCGGGCGATGCCGAAGCCTCGCTGCTCGAAGCTGGAGGACCGCCCGGTGCCGAACTCGACGCGGCCGCCGGAGAGGATGTCCAGGGTGGCGATGCGCTCGGCCACCCGTATGGGGTGGTTGAAGGGGTAGGGGAGGAGCACCACGCCGTGGCCCAGGCGGATGCGCTCGGTGCGCTGGGAGAGGGCGCCCAGGATGACCTCGGGGGCGCTGGAGTGGGCGAACTCGACCAGGAAGTGGTGCTCCACGAACCAGGCGGAGTGGAAGCCCAGCCTGTCGGCCAGCTCCACCTCCTGGAGGACGTGGTCGAAGAGCTCCTTCTGGGCCTGGCGGTCGAAGGGCCGGTCCGACTCGATCTCGTACAGCAGGTCCATCTTCATGGCTGCCCCCAATGCGGCCTCTCCCTGGCGACGTTCACGTTAAGAGCGAGGCGAGTATACCACATCCGCCGGCGGCCTGGCTAGGTGGGGCCTCACCCCGGGCACCGGAGGTGCCGGTGCGTCGCCGCCCGCCCCGCCGGCCCAGCGAAAAGAATTCGTTAGAAAAGTCCTGGCGAGGTATTGACAAAGACGTAACTTGCTGGTAACAGTATGGCCAAGCCATTACGGGGCGGCCGTAAAACATAAAACCGCGCGCTGGGTGACGGCTATGGCGAGAGATCGCGCTCTGCTCGAGGTAGAGGATGTCCACATCGCCTTCGGCGGTGTCATCGCTCTGCGGGGGGTCAGCTTCGAGGCGCGGCCGGGAGAGATCCTGGCCATCATCGGCCCCAACGGGGCGGGGAAGACCACCCTCATCAACGCCATCTGCGGCGTGTACAAGCCGCAGCGGGGTCATATTCGCTTCAAGGGCCGGGACATAACCCGCCTGCGGCCCCATCGCATCGCCTCTCTGGGCATCGCCCGCACCTTCCAAAACGTGGCCCTCTTCCGCGGACTGACGGTGCTGGACAACATCATGCTGGGGCGGCACGTCAAAATGCGCTCCAATCCCCTGTCCCAGATCCTCTACTGGGGGCCCGCCCAGGCGGAGGAGGTCCGACACCGCGAGGTGGTAGAGCGCATCATAGACTTCATGGAGATGCAGGAGATACGGAAGGTGCCGGCTGGCGCCCTGGCCTACGGCCTGCAGAAGCGAGTAGAGCTGGCGCGGGCCCTGGCCCAGGAGCCGGAGGTGCTCCTCCTGGACGAGCCCATGGCCGGAATGAACCTGAACGAGAAAGAGGACATGGTACGGTTCATCCTGGACGTGCGGGAGGACCTGGGCATCTCCATCCTCCTCATCGAGCACGACATGGGCGTGGTGATGGACATCTCCGACCGTGTCGTGGTGCTGGACCTGGGTGAGAAGATCGCCGAGGGGACGCCTGAGGAGGTGAGCAGGAACCCCAGGGTGATCAAGGCATATCTGGGTGAGGCGCTGGCTGCGCCAGAGAGGTGATGGTCATGGACACGCTGCCGAAGCTTCTCCTGGCCAACGCCCAGAAATGGGGCCACCGCCGGCCCGCCATCCGTGAGAAAGAGTACGGTATCTGGCAGACCCAGAGCTGGGCCGCCTACGCCGAAAACGTACGTGACCTGGCCCTGGGCCTGGCCGCCCTGGGGTTCCAGCGGGGCGACAAGCTGGCCATCATGGGGGTGAACCGCCCCGAGATGTACTGGGCCATGCTGGCCGCCCAGTCCCTGGGGGGCGTCCCCGTCCCCCTCTTTCATGACGCCCTGCCGGCCGAGGTCCAGCACCTCCTGGACCACTGCGAGGCCAAGATCGTGCTGGCGGAGACGCAGGAGCAGGTGGACAAGGTCCTGGCGGTGCGGGAGGGCCTCCCCAAGCTGGAGCGCCTCATCTACGACGACCCCCGCGGCATGCGCAAGTACACCGATCCCATCCTCATCGCCCTGGCCAAGGTCCAGGAGATGGGGCGGCAGTTCCGGGAGCAGCAGCCCCATTACTTCGAGCAGCAGGTGGAGGCCACCCGGCCGGACGACGTGGCCATCATCTCCTACAGGTACGATATGGCCGGCGTGGCCCGAGGCGTGATGCTCACCCACCGCAACCTGCTGGCCAACGTGGAGAACGTCCTCCAGGTGGACGCCCTGCGCCCCAACGACGAGCTGATGGCCTTCTTGCCCATCGCCTGGCTGGACGACACCTTCTGGTCGCTGGCGGTGGCGCTCAAGGTAGGCTGCACCATCAACATACCCGAGGAGCCGGACACCCTGCCGCGCGACCTGCGGGAGATAGGACCCACGTCGCTGGTGGCGCCGCCGCGCGTCTGGGAGAACCTGCTGGCCATCATACGGGTGCGCGTGGAGGACGCCGATATCGTCAAGAAGTCCCTCTACAACTACTTCCTGGGCCTGGCCCAGCGGATGGAGGAGCAGCGCTCGGCCGGGCGCTCGCCCTCCCTCTTGCAGAGTCTCCTTTATAAGATAGGCGACTTCCTAGTCTACGCTCCCATAAAGGACCACCTGGGCATACGGCGGCTACGCTTCGCCTACAGCGGCTACGCCGGCGGCCTCCTGGCCCCGGAGATCTTCAGCTACTTCCGTGCCCTGGGGGTGAACCTGAAGCAGAGCTACGGGCTGCCGGAGGCTGCCACCATCGTCACCGTGCACCGGGACGGTGATGTGCGAAGCGACACCGTAGGCAAGCCCCTCCCTGGAGTGGAGGTCACCATCTCCCCGGAGGGGGAGGTATTGGTGCGCAGCGAGGGCGTCTTCCAGGGCTACTATCGTGACCCGGAGGCCACCGCTGCCGCCCGCAGCGACGGCTGGCTCCGCACGGGCGACGCCGGCGAGTTCACCGAGGCCGGTCACCTGTTCATCCTGGACCGCCTGGCCCACGTGGCCAAGCTGGCCGATGGCAGCACCTTCGCTCCCCTGTGGGTCGAGAGCCGGCTCAAGTACAGCCCTTACATACGGGAGGCGGTGGCTGTGGGGGCGGGCAGGCCCCACGTGGCAGCCCTCATCGTCATCGACAGCGAGAACGTGGCTCGCTGGGCGGAGCGGCAGGGGCTGGGGCACCTGGCGCCGGAGGAGCTGGTGCGGCACGAGGCGGTGCAGCGGTTGGTCCACGAGGAGGTGCGGCGGGTCAACCAGGGCCTGGCCGCTAGCACCCGCGTCCAGCGCTTCGTCATCCTCCCCAGGGACTGGCGTCCGGGCGACGAGGAGGTGACCCGCAGCGGCCAGGTGCGCCGGGACGTGGTCCTCAAGAAGTACGCCTCCCTGATTGAGGCCCTCTACACCGATGCGACATCCGCCGAACTGGTCACCTCCGTAACATATGAGGACGGCCGCAAGGCGGAGTTGAGGACGCAGGTCTCCCTGATCACAGTGCAGGCACCCGAGGAGATCGGGGTCGCCGGATAGGAGGGGGCGCAGCTATGGACTGGGACTTCCTGGTTTCCCTCATCGTTCGGGGCCTTCTTCTGGGCTCCGTCTACGGCCTGGTAGCCCTGGGCTTCGTCCTGGTGTACAAGGCGACCAGCGCCCTCAACTTCGCCCAGGGCGAATGGGTGATGCTGGCGGGCTTCCTAGCCGTCGCCTTCTACACCATATACGGCTTCCCTCTGTGGGCGGCCATCGTGATAACGCTGGTCATCATGATAGCCCTGGGCTTCGCCGTGGAGCGGGCGATACTGCGGCCCATGATCGGCCGGCCGGTGCTGGGCATGATCATGGCCACCCTGGGCATGGGCATCTTCCTGCGGGGGTACGTGCCCGTGCAGTGGGGCGTGCAGACCCGCAGCCTCGACCTGGGCGTGCCCGACGAGCCCTACGACATAGCGGGGGTCAGCATACCGCCCATCCAGGTGGTGGGGGCCATTGTGGCGCTGGCCATGTTCATCCTCTTCGGCTATCTGTTCCAGAGGACGCGCATGGGGCTGGCCCTGCGGGCGGTGGCCGATGACCAGCAGGCGGCCATGGCCATGGGCGTGCGGGTGACCACCGTCTTCGCCATCGCCTGGGCCATGTCCGGCATCGCAGCGGTGGCGGGCGGCCTCGTCTGGGGCGACATGCTGGGGGTAGACCAGTATCTCTCCCTGCTGGGCCTGAAGGTCTTCCCCGTCATCATCCTGGGCGGTATCGAGTCCATCCTAGGGGCCCTGGTGGGAGGGCTCATTGTGGGGATGACGGAGAACCTGGCCGCGGGCTATTTCGACCCCTACGTGGGCGGCGGACTGAAGGACTTCGTACCCTTCGTGCTGATGCTGTTCGTGCTCATGGTGAGGCCGTCCGGCCTGTTCGGCCGCGAGCACATCGAGAGGGTGTGAGGCCATGATCAACCGCGAGTGTGGCGTCTTCAAGACCACCTACCAGGCGGATATGGCGCTGTATGGCGTGCCCCTGGCGCGCTATACGGTCATCGCCCTCTTGCTGTTCTTCGCCATCGCCTTCCCGTTCCTGGTGGGCGTGCGCTACCTGATCTGGACCAACCTGGTCTTCATCGCCATCGTCAGCGCCCTGGGTCTGCACATACTGCTGGGGCTGGCGGGGCAGATATCCATCGGTCAGGCGGCCTTCATGGCCACCGGCGCCTACACAGCGGCCATCCTGAGCGACCGTTACGGGCAGCACTTCCTGGTGGGGATCCTGGCGGGCGGTATCCTGGCCGCCGTCTACGGCCTGATAGTGGGCCTGCCCTCCCTGCGGGTGAAGGGCTTCTACCTGGCCATCGCCACGCTGGCGGCCCAGTTCATCACGGAATGGACGATAAACCATGTGACCTGGATCAGCGGCGGCTTCCAGGCCTCCATCCCCGTACCCTACCCGCAGCTGGGGCCGCTGGTGCTGAACTCTGAGCAGGAGAAGTACTTCTTCCTGCTCGTCTTCGCCCTGATAGCCATCGTGGCGGCGCTGAACATCGGGCGTAGCCGCATGGGACGCGCCCTGGTGGCGATACGGGACAGAGAGGTGGCGGCGGAGATCATCGGCGTGAACGTCTTCCGCTACAAGCTGCTGGCCTTCGTCATCAGCTCCTTCTACGCTGGCGTGGCGGGGGCGCTGTGGGGCTACTACCTGGGCAACGTCAGCATCGAGACCTTCACCATCCGCGAGTCCATCCTCTACCTGACGATGATCATCGTGGGCGGCCTGGGCAGCGTCCTGGGGACCATCTTCGGCGCCGTCTTCATCACGGTGCTCCCCTTCCTCTTGGACGACCTGCTGGAGGCGATGCACGGCATCCTCCCCGTCTCGGACGTCACCACCTTCGCCTCCCAGCTACGGCTGATGGTCTTCGGCGGCCTCATCGTCCTCTTCCTGATGGTGGAGCCGGAGGGACTGGCCAGCCTGTGGCGGCGCATCAAGGACTACTTCCGCCTCTGGCCCTTCGCCTATTAGGGGAGGGCGAGGCGGACAGGGACTGAGGACCGGGAGAGCGGCAGGGCCGATGATGTAAGCAGGGCCACCAGGCCATGAGGCTGGGCTGTCCGACCCCTTCTCCTCGGCCCAGTGCTGCGACAGAGGTCCTGCCGCCTAGCCTCTCCCGGCCCGAACGACCCTCCGGCCCGCACCCTCGCTCACTCTGATCCCATGGAACACTTGACGTCCGGGAGGGGCCCTTGCATCGTATGACTGATGGCGATTTGGGTATATTTTAATGAGTTTTTCTTATCATGCCAAGGAGGCACGCTCGCACAGGCCGACAGCTTCGGCACCGGAGGGTGCTGTTGCAGCAGGGGCAGACGGAGGCGGCCCGGCCAGTCCCGGCCCGCCGTCCACAAGAGGGGGCGAGAGATGAGGAGCAGCCAGGCCAGTCAGGCTAGAAGACCAGGAGAAGACAAAGAAAGTGGGTGGAGCTATGGAGACTCGCTTTCGAGCCTGGTTACCGCTGGCGCTGGCCGGGGCGCTGGCCTTGCTGCTGGCTGCCTGCGCCGGAGGCGCGCCTGAGGGCACACCTACCAAGCCTCCCATCACCATCGGCGCCACCTATGACGCCACGGGGGCGACGGCCAACGTCGGCGTCCCCCTGAAGACGGGCTGGGAGGACTACATCAATCTGGTCAACAGCAAGGGTGGCGTGGACGGCCACCCCATCAACCTGATCAACATCGAGCACGGCTACGAGGTGCCCAAGGGCGTGGACGCCTACGAGCAGGTGAAGCGACAGGGCGCCGTCATGTTCCTGGCCTACGGTACGCCCATAGTGGCTGCCCTCTCCGACCGCTGCAACGCCGACAAAATCCCCTGCCTGACCCCGGGCTTCGGCATCGCCGCGGCGGCCAACGGGGAGAAGTACCCCTATATCTTCCCCATGGCGGCCAGCTACTGGAGCCAGGCGGGGGCGGCGGTGAAGTTCATCCTGGACCAGTGGCAGAAGGAGGGACGGCCGGGCAAGCCCAAGATAGCCTACCTTTACTACGACAACCCGGCGGGCCGTGAGCCGCTGGAGGTGCTGCGCAGCCTGGCCCAGCGGGAGGGGTTCGAGCTGCGGGAGTTCGCCGTGCCGGCCCCCGGTCTGGAGCAGACGGCGCAGGTGCAGGACATCGTCAATCGCTACCGGGCTGACTGGGTCATCGCCCACACGTTCGGTCGGTCGCCCACCGTCACTCTCAAGACGCTGAAGGAGGTGGGCTACCCCCTGAACCGGACCATCGGCTTCGTCTGGGCCTCCACGGACGAGCACATCCGCTCCGCTGGCGGCTGGGATGCGATGGAGGGCTACTACGGCCTCCACTTCACTAACATCGGCGCTGACATCCCCATCCTCCAGGAGATCAGGAGGATGTACGAGCAGCAGGGCAAGGCCCCCCACGAGTTCCTCACCAGGGCCGATGACCTGTACATACGGGGGCTGGCCATCGGCGCCATGATGGTGGAGGGGGTGCGCAACGCTCTCGAGAAGCACGGCTACCCCCTGGACGGCACCAAGGTGAAGGAGGGGCTGGAGAGCATCCGGGGCGATCTGTCGGGCCTGATCACCCTGCGCATGAGCCCCCAGGACCATGAGGGGAGCGGCCTCGTCCGCATCTTCCAGGTGAGGGGCGGCCGCTGGCAGCCCGCCACCGACTGGTTCAGCGGCTACCGCGAGGTGGTCAACGAGTTCCTGCGCCGGTGAGGAACACCCGGCATCCCTGACCGGGGAGGTGAGAGAGGGCCCGGCACTGCCAGGCCTCCCTAGAGATGCTCCTGAGGCCCGATAAGGCCGACAGAGACGGCCGAGAGGACAGGAGGTCAGAGCATGGTCAACAGGACGCGGCGGTGGGCACTGGCCCTGCTGCTCGGTGCGGTGGCCTTGCTGGCCGCCTGTGGTGGCGGCGGCGCCCCCGGCGGGACGCCTACCAAGGAGCCCATCAAGATAGGCGACTTCTACGATGGCTCCGGCCCCACGGCCAACTATGGTGTGCCTGCCCGGCAGGGGATCGAGGACTACATCAAGCTGGTCAACAAGAAGGGCGGAGTGGACGGTCATCCCGTGCAGGTGACCTACATAGACATGGCCTATGAGGTGCCCCGCGGCGTGGAGGGGTATGAGCGCTTGAAGCGGGAAGGCGTGGTGGGCATCATCATGTGGGCTACCCCACTGGTGCTGGCCCTCACCGAGCGAGGGAAAGTAGACCAGATTCCCATGATCCATCCCGGCTTCGGCGCGGGGGCAGCCGTGCTGGGGGAGAGCTTCCCCTACAACTTCCCCATGGCCGCCAGCTACCGCACCCAGGCGGTGAACGCGGTCAAGTTCATCTTGGACCAGTGGCAGAAGGAGGGACGGCCGGGCAAGCCCAAGATAGCCTTCCTGGCCATAGACAACCCGGCGGGCCGTGAGCCTCTGGGCGTGCTGGAGGAGTTGCAGCGTCGGGAGGGGTTCGAGTTGCGAACCTTCTTCGTCCCTCTACCAGGGACCGATGCCTCTGCTCAGGCCACCGACATCGTTCGCCGTTACCAGGCAGACTGGACCATCTGGCACCTGTTCGGCCTGGGTGGGGGAGCGGCCGCCCGTGCCTGGAAGGAGCTCGGAGCGCCTCTGAACCGCGTCGTGGCTCTCTTCCCTTCCTCAGGCACGGAGGAATATGACGGGCTGGGGGGCTTACCCGCGGTGGAGGGCCTGTATGGGACCCAGATATTCAATTTCGGTCCTGACGTGCCTCTCGCCCGTGAGCTGAAGCAGATATACCAGGACGAGGGGCGGGCTCCCTCTGACCTGATAGACCGGTCCCGCTGGTACTGGTTCGGCGTCTTCAAGGCTGCCCTCATGGTGGCGGGGCTGCGGCAGGCCCTGGAGAAGGAGAGCTGGCCCCTCACCGGGGAGAAGGTGAAGCGGGGCCTGGAGAGCGTGCGCGGTAACGTGGACGGCGTGGTCTCCGTCAACATGAGCCCCCAGGACCACGAGGGCGGCGGCCAGGTCCGCGTCTACCAGGTCAGGCAGGGGCGCTGGCAGCCGGCCACCGATTGGTTCACCGCCTACCGTGATATAATCATTGAAGTAGCACGTCGGGAAGTGGGAGCGCGCTAGACGGCGACGCCCTGCCCCAGAGACCGGGGGTCTCTGTCTGAGGGGCATCTCTGCGCATCGGCTCTCGCCACCACCGGGGCAGTGCCCGCCCCGGTGGTGGCCGCTTTTGTCACTTAATGAGCATATAGTATCATAGCTTCAAGGCCCTCGGAGGGGCGAGAGGTAGGGGCGCTAGGGCCGTCGCCACGAAAGGGGGTGGTAAGGCGAGCAGCACCCGCTGAAGCGTGACACGGCTTTCGCTCTCTCACACTTTCGACGAAGGGGGGTAAGGAATGCTGAGAGCGTTCAGGCGTCTGGTGCCGTTCTTCATGGTGGGGGCGGCCCTGCTGCTGGCCGCCTGTGGCGGCGGCGGAGGCGGGACGGAGGAAGGGACGGCCACCAAACCGCCCATCACTCTCGGTGTGATGTACGACGCTACGGGCGCTACCCAGCTCGTGGGCGTGCCCGTGAAAGCCGGCGCCGAAGACTACATCCGGCTGGTGAACAAGCGCGGCGGCGTGGACGGCCACCCCATCAACGCCATCTTCATCGACAACGGTTACGAGGTCCCCAAGGGCGTCGACGCCTACGAGCGGATGAAGCGTGAGGGGGCAGTAGCTATCTCTCTCTTTGGCACGCCCATAGCTGCTGCTCTGCTGGACCGCTGCATAGCTGACCAGATCCCCTGTCTCTCCCCTGGCTTCGGGGTGGCCTCCGGGGCCAACGGCGAGAAGTACCCCTACAGCTTCCCCATGGCCGCCAGCTACTGGAGCCAGGCGGCCGGCGCCGTCCAGTTCATCCTGGACCAGTGGGAGAAGGCGGGCCAGTCCGGTCGGCCCAAGATAGCCTACCTCTACTACGACAACCCGGCGGGCCGTGAGCCGCTGGAGGTGCTGCGCAGTCTGGCCCAGCGGGAGGGGTTCGAGCTGCGGGAGTTCGCCGTGCCGGCGCCTGGGCTGGAGATGGCGACCCAGGTGCAGGACATAGCGCAGCGCTACCGGGCGGACTGGGTGATAACCCATCTGTTCGGCCGGGCTCCCTCGGTCTCCATCAGGACCTTCAAGGAGAACAACTACCCCCTGGATCGGGTGGTGGCGTTGGTGTGGGGCTCTGCTGACACGGATGTGCTGGCGGCGGGCGGCTGGGAGGTGGCCCAGGGCTACTACGGTCTGCAGTTCACGGCCATAGGGGCCGATCTGCCGGCGCTGAACGACATCCGGAAGATGTACCAGGAGGAGGGGCAGCAGCCCTCCGAATTCCTGCAGCGGGGCGATGTCTACTACTCTCGTGGCGTGGCCATAGCTGCCGCTTTGGTGGAGGCGGCCCGCATCGCCCTGGACAAGCATGGCTACCCGCTGGACGGGCCGAAGATGAAGGAGGCGCTGGAGTCGCTGCGGGGGGACATTGCGGGGATGGTGACGCTGCGGATGAGCCCGCAGGACCACGAGGGCGGCGGCTTCGTGCGCATCTACCAGGTGAAAGGCAGCGGCTGGGAGCCGGTGACGGAGTGGTACAACGCCTACCGCGACGTCATCAACCAGTTCCTGCAGCGCTGATACGGGGCCTGTAGAGGCCATGGACCCCTGGGGGTGGGGAGCCAGCTCCCCACCCCCAACCCTTTACATCACGATAAGGTCAGGTCTGACGAGGTTCGTCTAACCTTGACGGAAGGGTAACGGGCGGCTAATATCTCACAGGGCCCTGACCAGGAGCTTCCAGGAGATTGAGGGAGAGAGGGGGTGAAAAGAGATACGGAGAGTGACGCATCACTTGCTTGTAGAGAGAATGCAAGGAGGAGAGAATGTCGAGGGCTTTATTCCGACCTGTTTTCCTCTTGCTGGCGGCGATAGCGGCCCTGCTGGCGGCCTGTGCCGGTGGGGGCTCCACCAGCGGCACGCCCACCAAGGAGCCCATTACCATAGGGAGCTTCTACGATGGCAGCGGAGCCACCTCGGCCGTGGGGGTACCCCACCGCCAGGGTTTCGATGACTACATACGCCTCGTCAACAAGCGGGGCGGTGTGGACGGGCACCCCATAAACACGGTCGTCATCGACATGGGCTATGAGGTACCCAAGGGGATCGAGGGTTACGAGCGGATGAAGCGTGAGGGCGTGGTGGCCATCAGCATGTGGGCCACGCCGCTGGTGGCGGCCCTGCAGGAGCGCGCCGTCGCCGACCACATACCTCTCATACATCCGGGGTTCGGCGTGGGGGCGGCCCTCTTGGGTGAGAAGTTCCCCTACCTCTTCCCCACCACCGGCAGCTACTGGACGCAGACCGCCGGGGCGGTCAAGTTCATTCTGGACAAATGGAAGGAGGAGGGGCGGCCTGGCAAGCCCAAGATAGCCTTCATCTTCCAGGACAACCCGGCGGGGCGTGAGCCCCTGGACCTCCTGAACGAGATCCAGCGCAAGGAGGGCTTCGATCTCCAGACCTGGGCGGTCCCCTTGCCCGGGCTGGACGTCTCCGCTCAGGTCACGGACGCCGTGCAGCGCTTCCGGGCGGACTGGATCATCTGTCACCTCTTCTCCCGTTCCCCCGCTCCCTTCGCACGGGCGGTGAAGGATCAGGGCTTCCCCATGAACCGCGTGGTGGGGCTGTGGGGATGCTTCCCGCCGGAGCAGCTCACCGGCGTGGGCGGCACGGCGGCCGTGGAGGGTATGTACGGCGTCAGCTTCCACGGCTTCGGCCCTGACCTGCCCATAGCCAATGACATCCGTCAGCTCTATCAGGAGGAGGGGAAAACGCCGCCTCCTGCCTTCCAGGACACCGTCTTCTACTGGCACGGCGTCATGGCGGCCGCCCTCACCGTCAAGGGGGTGGAGCAGGCGCTGAAGAGCGAGGGCTGGCCCCTCAACGGCGAGAAGGCGAAACGGGGGCTGGAGAAGCTCAGCGGGGAAATATTTGACCTGGCCAGCGTTAAGATGAGCCCTCAGGACCACGAGGGCGGCGGCTTCATCAAGGTCTTCCAGGCCAAGGGCGGCAAGTGGGAGCCCGTCACCGACTGGTACAACGCCTACCGCGAGGAGGTGCTGGCGGTGGCCACCAAGGTGGCGGGAGGCTAGGGCAGGCCATCTCGCAAGCGCGGGCAGGGCGAGGCCGCGGCCTCGCCCTGCTCTCTTCCCCGGGGGTGGGGGTAGCCATGGCCCCGAGCGGGCTTGCAAAGAGGCCATGATGTCGTCAAAATGTAGCAAGACCACGGCCAGATAGAGGCCGTCGATAGCAGCAGAGAGCAGGGAGGTAAGGAGCCATGACAGCCACCGATGGTCGGCCCCTCCTCAGCGTCAATAACATCGAGGTGGTCTACGCCGGCGTGATACTGGTGCTGCGGGGTGTCTCCTTCACGGTGCCCAGCGGCAGCGTCATAGCCCTCCTGGGGGCCAACGGCGCCGGCAAGAGCACCACCCTCAAGGCCATCTCGGGCCTGCTCAGGCCGGAGCGGGGCGAGATCATCAAGGGCAGCATCGAGTTCATGGGGGAGCGGATCGACCGCAAGACGGCCGACGAGATCGTCCGCATGGGCATCGTCCAAGTGATGGAGGGCCGCCACGTCTTCGAGCACCTGACCACCGAGGAGAACCTGATGACCGGCGCCTACACCCGCCGCGATGGCCAGGTGAAGCGGGACATGGAGATGGTCTACCACTACTTCCCCCGCCTCCTGGAGCGGCGCAATGTGAAGGCCGGCTACCTCTCCGGCGGTGAGCAGCAGATGCTGGCCATCGGCCGGGCGCTCATGGCCCGGCCCAAGCTCATGCTGCTGGACGAGCCCTCCCTGGGCCTCGCCCCCACGCTGGTCATGGAGATCTTCGACATCATCACCCGCCTCAACCGCGAGGCCGGCGTGACGGTGTTGCTGGTGGAGCAGAACGCCATGATGGCCCTGCGCATAGCCAACTACGGCTACGTCATGGAGAACGGCCGCATCGTCTTGGAGGGTGACCCGGAGCACCTCATGTCCAACGATGACATCAAGGAGTTCTACCTGGGCCTGAGTGCCCTGGGGGAGCGCAAGAGCTACAAGGAGGTCAAGTTCTACCGGCGGCGCAAGAGCTGGGTATACTGAGGGCATGGGCCTGAAAAGACCCCGGCCGCGGCCGCCTGTCCTGGGAACGCCGCGGCCGGGGTCTTTTCGCTCCCTCCGCCGCGCGCGACGCTAGGGCCATGATCCTGGGATAGGAGGTAGGTAATGGCAGCGGGTCTACTGGCAGGGAAGATAGCGCTGGTGACGGGAGGCGCGTCGGGCATCGGGCGGGCCACCGCCCTCCTGATGGCCAGGGAGGGCGCTGGCGGCGTGGTGGTGGTGGACGTGGACGACGAGGGGGGCGCCCAGACGGTGCGCCAGGTAGAAGAGGCGGGCTCCCGTGGCCTCTACGTCCATTGCGATGTCTCCCAGGACGCCGAGGTGCGGGCCATGGTCAGGGAGGCGGTGGGGCGGTTCGGCCGGCTGGACTGCGCCTTCAACAACGCGGGCATCGAGGGTCCCCGGGCCTACACGGCGGAGTACGAGGAGGTGGACTGGGACCGGGTGCTGGCCATCGACCTGAAGGGGGTCTGGCTGTGCATGAAATACGAGCTGCAGCAGATGGTACAGCAGGGCAGCGGGGGCTCCATCGTCAACACCTCCTCGGTGGCGGGGCTGCAGGGGGTGCGGGGGAGCGTTGCCTACGTGGCGGCGAAGCATGGCGTGCTGGGGCTGACCAGGACGGCGGCCCTGGAGTATGCCCGCTCCAACATACGGGTCAACGCCGTCTGCCCGGGACCTATCCGCACCCCTATGCTGGGGCGCATCATGGAGCGGCGGGGCCCCAACATGGAGGAGCAGTACGCCCGGGCGCAGCCCAACCGGCGGCTGGCGGAGCCGGAGGAGGTGGCGCAGGCGGTGGTCTGGCTCCTCTCTGACGCGGCCAGCTACGTCAACGGCCACGCCCTGGCGGTGGACGCCGGCTTCGTCGTCCAGTGAGGCGGGTCGTCCGGCCGTGCTAGAATAAATAGAGGCGGCGCGGCGGCGCCAGCGGGCCGGGTGGTCGCCTCCCGCCGAGAGCGGGGGGAGGAAGGTCCGGGCTCCACCGGGCAGCGCGCTGGGTAACACCCAGGCGGGGCGACCCGCGGAAAGTGGCACAGAAACCATACCGCCCGCCGTCCCTCCGGGCGGCGGGTAAGGGTGAAAAGGTGGGGTAAGAGCCCACCAGCGGCAGGGCGACCTGCCGGCTGGCCAAACCCCGCGCGGAGCAAGGCCAAATAGGAGGGCGTGCCCTGGACACCGCCAGGGCTAAGGGTGCCCGGCCCGAGACCCTCGGGTAGGCCGCTTGAGCCTCTCCGAAAGGGGAGGCCCAGAGTGATGACCACCGGTCGCCCTCTCGAGGAGGACGACTACAGAACCCGGCCTATAGGCCCACTGGCCCGCAGCGCCGCTGGCCATTTCCGTACGGTCACGGGCACAGCACGAAAGCAGCCGTCCAATGCACCGCGGTCAGCGTTCCATTGCCCTCTCCGCCCTGGCCTCCCACCTGCCGGGCGCTCGCCCCCTGGGCGACACCTCAGTGCGAGTGGGGGGCATCGCATACGATTCGCGGCGCGTCCGCCCCGGAGACCTCTTCGTGGCCGTGCCGGGCCAGCGCCACGACGGCCATGACTTCCTGCCAGAGGCCATAGCCGCCGGGGCGGCCGGCGTCGTCGTCCAGGCGGATCGGGAGGGCCAGTGGCGCCCCCTGCTGGAGGGGGCGAGCCTCCCCGCCCTGGTGGTGAGGGACACGCGCCGGGCCCTCTCCCGCCTGGCCGCCGCCTTCCATGGCTTTCCCGCCCGCCGGCTCACCGTCATCGGCGTCACGGGGACGGACGGCAAGACCAGCCTCGTCCACCTGACGGCCCACCTGCTGCGGTCGGCCGGGGAGCGGACGGGGGCCCTCGGCACCACCGGCTGGAGCCTGGACGGCCAGCAGCGGGCCCTGGCAGAGCGCACCACCCCCGAGGCGCCGGAGGTGCAGGCGGCGCTGGCGGAGATGGCGACGGACGGCTGTCGCTACGCCATTCTGGAGTGTTCCTCCCACGGCCTGGCCCTGTGCCGCGTCGAGGACTGCGACTTCGACGTGGCCGCCATTACCAACATGGGCCGTGACCACCTGGACTTCCACGGTAGCTGGGAGAGCTACCGCGCGGCCAAGGGTCGTCTCTTCCAGCTCCTGGACGCGGGCTACCAGAAGGACATCCCGAAGGTGGCCGTCCTCAACGCCGACGACCCCTCCTACCACTACTTCCGCTCCCTGACGCGGGCGCGCTCTCTCACCTATGGCCTGGCTGGCCCGGCCGACGTGACGGCCCACGACATAGCGCCCGAGGGCTGGGGAAGTCGCTTCCGCCTGCGCACTCCTCAGGGGGAGGCCGTAGCCAGGGTGGGCCGGCCGGGGCTTTTCAACGTGGCCAACGCCCTGGCGGCCACCGCTGTGGCACTGGCGCTGGGGCTCCCGCTGAGGGCTATCGTGGAGGGGCTGGCGAGCTGGCCCGGGGTGCCCGGACGCATGGAGCTGGTGGACGAGGGGCAGCCCTTCCTGGTGGTGGTGGACTACGCCCACGCCCCGGAGGCGCTGCAGCGGGCCCTGGAGCTGCTACGGCGCAGCGTGCGGGGACGCGTCATCGTCGTCTTCGGCTGCCTGGGCGGCCGGGACCGGGAGCGTCGCTTCCCCATGGGAGAGGTGGCGGGACGGCTGGCCGACTACGCCATCGTCACCGAGGACAACTCCTACGACGAGGACAGAGAGAGCATCATGCAGGAGATAGCGGCCGGACTGCGGGCGGTGGGGCGGCTGGAGGGACACCACTTCGCCCTGGTGCCGGACCGTCGGGAAGCCATCGCCCAGGCGCTGGCCATGGCTTCCGACGACGACGCCGTCCTGCTGGCCGGCCGGGGACACGAGGAGACCATCTACAGCAACAACGGCCCCTATTCCTGCGACGACCGTGCCGTGGCCCGGGAAGTCCTGCGCCAGCTCTTCCCCAGGAGGTGAGCCATGCCCTGGCCCGACCTGTCCCGAGTAGAGTCGCAGCTCCATACCGAGACGCTGGGACGACGCCTCGTCTATTACAGTAGCGTAGGCTCCACCCAGGACGTGGCCCGGCAGGAGGCGGCGGCCGGCGCCCCCGAGGGCACCATCGTCCTGGCGGACGAGCAGACGGCCGGCCGTGGTCGTCTGGGGCGCTCCTGGGCCTCCCCGCCGGGGACCAACATCTACGTCACCCTGGTGCTGCGGCCATCCCTGGAGGTGCTGCGGCGCCTCAGCATCGTCGCCCCGCTGGCGGTGTCGCTGGCCATCGAGGAGCGGACGGGGCTGCGGGCCGGCATCAAGTGGCCCAACGACGTCTGGATAGGGGAGCGAAAGGTGGCGGGCATCCTCATCGAGTCGGAGCTGGTGGAGGGACGGGTGCTGTTCAGCCTGGTGGGCATCGGCCTCAATGTGAACATGGACGTGGCGGCCATCCCGGAGATCGCCGATATCGCCACCAGCCTGCGACATGAGCTGGGACGAGAGGTCTCACGGGAGGACGTCCTGGCCTCCCTCCTGGATCACTTCGAGCGCCTCTACCGGGCGGCGGGCCGCGGCGAGCCGGTCCACCTGGCGTGGCGGGAGCGCCTTATAGTCCTGGGGCGGCCCGTGCGGGTGGGTCTCCCGGACCGGGTGGAGGAGGGGGTGGCGGAGGACGTGGACGAGAACGGCTGCCTCCTCCTGCGACGGGCGGACGGCTCCCTCGTCACCATCGAGGCGGGGGACGTGACGCTGCGGGCCTAGCTGTCCCCGGTCACTCTCGGGCGCCGCTCTCCTGGCCCCCCGTGGGGGCGGCAGCCCGCATCCGGTCCAAGAAGACCCCCAACAGGTCCAGCGGTATGGGGAAGACCACCACGTTGCTCCGTTCCGAGGAGATCTCCGTCATCGTCTGCAGGAAGCGTAGCTGGACGGTGATGGGGTTCTGGGCCATGACGCGGGCCGCCTCGGAGAGCCGCTGGGCGGCCTGGAACTCGCCTTCGGCGTTGATGACCTTGGCCCGGCGTTCCCGCTCCGCCTCTGCCTGACGGGCGATGGCCCGGATCATCTCCGGGGCCAGGATGACGTCCCTCACCTCCACCGCCGTCACCTTGATCCCCCAGGGCTCCGTCGCCTCGTCGATGATCTGCTGCAGCCGCTGGTTGACCTCCTCGCGGCGGGAGAGCAGCTCGTCCAGGTCGGACTGACCGATGACGTTGCGCAGCGTCGTCTGAGCGATGAGGGAAGTGGCGGCGATGTAATTGGCCACCTTCACCACGGCGTCCTCCGGGTTAACCACCCGGAAGTAGATGACGGCGTCCACCCGCACCGTGACGTTGTCGCGGGTGATGGCCTCCTGCCGCGGCACGTCCATGGTGACGATGCGCAGGTCCACCTTCACCATCCGTTCCACGAAGGGGATGATGAAGAAGAGGCCCGGCCCCCGGGCCCCCACCAGCCGCCCCAGGCGGAATATGACCCCCCGCTCATACTCCTGGACGATGCGGATGGCCAGGGGGAAGAGGGGTATAGCGGCCACCATGCCCAGGGCGGTGAGGACGCGGGCCAGCCAGTTGGGCGCCCGGCTCGGCTCCATCTCTCTGGCGCTCATGGCGTATTACCTCCTTCTGGGGTGCTCGCCCGGCGGACTTTCAGGTGCAGGCCCTGCCTCTCCGTGACCACCACCACCTCGCCCGGCTGGATCTCGCCTTCCTCGGACTCCGCCTGCCAGTACTCGCCGTTCAGCAGGACGAAGCCGCGCGGGTTGAGGGGGGAGCGGACGACGGCCCGCCTCCCCACGATGCTCTCGGGGCCAATGGTGACGGGCAGGCGACGGGCCCGCACCACGTTGATGGCCACGAAGGTGAAGAAGACGCCCAGCCCCGCCGCCAGGCCGGAGATGAGCCAGCGGTTCACCTCCAGCCCCGGCCCGGCGAAGTCCGGGTTGCCGGTGGTCAGCAGCAGGGCGCCCAGCACCAGGGAGGTGATGCCTCCCGCAGCCAGAATGCCGTGACTGGTAACGAAGACCTCCAGCACGAAGAGGGCCAGCGCCGCCACCACCAGCGCCAGCCCCGCCCAGTTGAAGGGGATGACGCTCAGGGAGAAGAAGCCGAAGATGAGGGCGATGAGGCCGAAGACGCCGGGGAAGATGGCGCCGGGGTTCACCAGCTCGAAGAGGAGGGCCAGCGTCCCCAGCGATATGAGCAGAAGGGCGATGTTGGGGTCGCCGATGACGTTCAGGAAGCGCTCAGCCGGGCTCAGGCCGTTGCGCACCACCTGGGCCTCCAGGGTGCGGAGGGTCACGGTGCTGCCGTCGGCCAGGGAGACCTGGCGACCGTTCACCTGCTGCAGTAGGGAGGTCAGGGAAGGAGCCACGTACTCGATGACGTTCAGGCGCAGGGCCTCCTCGGCGCCGGCGGAGGCGGCCTGTCGCACCGCCGCCTCCGCCCAGTCGGCGTTGCGTCCCCTGGCGACGGCGATATCCCTGATGCGGGCGGCGGCGTCGTTGGTGGCCTTGTCGCGCAGCGTCTCGTCCGTCTCCCCGCCGCCGATCTGCACCGGCGTGGCTGCCCCTATGCTGGTGCCCGGCGCCATGGCCGCCACGTGGGCTGCCATGGTGATGAAGGTGCCGGCGGAGGCGGCCCGCCCGCCGGGCGGCCAGACATAGACGATCACCGGCACCCGGGCGGCCAGGATACGCTTGACGATCTCGTCCATGGAGGAGGAGAGACCGCCCGGCGTGTCCAGCTCTATCACCACCGCCGTCGCCCGGGTCGCCTCGGCGTGGTCCAGGCCCCTGTCGATGTAGCGGGACATTATGGGGCCGACGGTGCCGGTGGCCCGCAGGACGTGCACGGAGCCGGGAGGGGCATCGGGGCCCTGGCCGCAGGCGGAGGCGAGGAGCGATAGCAGGGCAACGAGCTGGGCCAGCCGCAGCCACCTCGCGGCGCGGCGCATTACCTGTTGCCGCCTGCTGGCCATATTTCTCGCCTGTGCCAATTATAAACCCTCTCGGCCAGAAGGACGGCGATACGCCCCTTCCCGGACGCGGCCAGCCGTCCCCTCCCTGATACGCCCCCTGTCCCTCCAGGGGCCGCTTTTGTCTTAAGCCCCCGGGCCAGTGTAGAATAGCTCTAGCCCTGTTCTGGCCTCTTGCGGTATGACAGAGTCTCTCCGTTCCCGAGGGATGCGCGACCTTCTGCCCGCGGAGATGGCCCGTTTCCGCCGGGTGGAAGCGGTCTTCCGCGAGAGCTGCCTCCGCTGGGGCTACCGGGAGGTGCGCACCCCTACCGTGGAGCACCTCTTCCTCTTCACCGCCGCTGGCACCCTCTCCCCCCAGATGCTGGGACGCGTCTACTCCTTCCTGGACTGGGACGGCTGGAGCGGCGAGCGGGTAGTGCTGCGGCCCGACAATACCATACCCACCGCCCGCCTCTACGTGGAGCACCTCTCCGAGGAGCGCCTGGCCAGACTCTTCTACGTCCAGAACGTCTTTCGCTTCGCCGAGGGGGACGAGCCGCGGGAGGAGTGGCAGTGCGGGGCCGAGCTCATCGGCGATACGCAACCCCTGGGGGATGTGGAGCTGGTCCTCCTGGGCCACGAGGTCCTGGAGCGGCTGGGGCTGGGCTCCGTCACCGTCCGGCTCTCCCACCCCGGGCTGGTGCGGGCGGTTCTGTCCCGCTCCGGCCTCTCCCCGGCGGAGCAGCTACGCCTCTACGACGGCATCCTGGACGGCGACGCCGAGGCGCTGGCCGAGGTGCAGCGGCGCGTGCCGGACCTGGGCGCCTCCGCCGAGCTCCTCTTCACCCTGGAGGGACGGGGCCTGGGCTATCTGGCCAACCTGCGGGCCGCCTTCGGCGCCTCCCTGCCGGAGCTGCTGGGCCCTCTGCAGGAGCTAGAGGCGGTGACCGCCCCCCTGGCTGCCCTGGGGCTGGAGCCAGTCCTCTCCGGCGCCCTGGTGCGCAACTTCGAGTACTACACGGGACCCGTCTTCCGCTTCGAGGTGCGGGACACCCTGGTGGGGGGCGGCGGCCGCTACGACTCCCTCATCGGTCTGGTGGGCGGGCCGCCCGTGCCCGCCTCCGGATTCGCCCTCTACCTGGGGCGGCTGCTCCGCCTCCTGGCCGATGGCGACGAGCCGGCCTCCGGGCCAGTGCTGGTGGAGCCGGCCTCCCGCGAGCCCTCCCTGGTGGCGGCGGCCTTCCGGGCGGCGGCTCTCCTGCGAGGGAAGGGCTGGCCAGCCCAGGTGGCCCTCCAGCCAGGCCAGGAGGGAGAGGGGCCCCGCCTGCGGCTGGAGGACGGACAGGTAGTCCTCTTCCCGCCTGGCAGCCCGGTGGGTGAGCGCTTCCCCTCCCTGGAGGAGGCCCTGTCCCGGCTGCCCCACAGGAGCTGAACGTGCTGAAGCTGGCCCTCCCCGCCGGCGACCTGCGCCGACCCCTGGCCGCCCTGCTGGCCAGGGCCGGCCTCCGCATACCCGGCTACGAGGAGGGCTCCCGCTCCTACCGCCTCGGCGTCGCCGGGCGGGAGGAGGTGCAGGTACGCGTCTTCCGGGAGCGGGACATACCGGTGCAGATAGCTCTGGGCAATTATGACCTGGGCATCTGCGGCCTCCCCTGGGTAGAGGAGTTTCTGGTGCGCTACCCCCAGGAGGCCCTGACCAAGGTGGGCGGCCTGCCGGTGGGAGAGGGGCAGCTCTACGTGGCTGCCGCCCCCGAGTCCTGGGGCAGCCTGGCCGAGCTGTCGGGCCGCTGGGGGCTGCGTATCGTCAGCGAGTACCCGAACCTGGCGGAGGCCTTCGCCCTGGCCGCCCGGTTGCCCGGCTACCGCGTCATACCTGTCTGGGGGGCGGCGGAGGCCTACCCTCCGGAAGACGCTGACCTGGCCCTCCTGGCCGCCCCAGACGAGGAGACGGTGCGGGCGAGGGGCCTGGTCCCCCTGCACTGTCTGGTCTCCGGCCCGGCCTGGGTCATCGCCCACCGGGGGAGCCTGGCGAGCAAGGAGATGGGCTGGCTCCTGGCCGCCCTGGGCAGCCTGGGCTGGCAACAGTCGTCCCGTTTGGACCTGCCGCCTCCGCTGAGCCTGGGGGTGGCGCAGCGCCCCTCTCCACCCGGGGAGCGGGCGGCCCTCCGGGTGGCCCTGCCCGATGGCCATCAGCAGCGGCACGTCCTGGAGGCGCTGGCGGAGGCGGAGCTCTCCTTCCCCGGCTACGCCGAGGGCCAGCGGCGCCCTGACGCCCCCTGGGAGGGGATGGAGGTCAAGGTAGTACGCCCCCAGGACATGCCCCAGATGGTGGCCCTTGGCGCCTTCGATGTGGCCATCACCGGCAAGGACTGCCTCCTGGAGCACCTCTACCGCTTCCCCTCCAGCCCCGTGGAGGCCGTCGTCGACCTGGGGCGGGGCGCCTTCAACGTCTGCGCTGTCGCCGCCGCCGACCTGCCGGCCGAGACGCTGGAGGAGGCGCTGGCCCTGTGGCGGCGGGAGGGCCGGCCCCTGGTGCGCATCGCCTCCGAGTTCGTCAGCATCGCCGACCACTTCGCCCGCTCCCACCACATCTGGCGCTACCGTGTGATACCCACGGCGGGGGCGTCCGAGGGCTTCGTCCCCGAGGACGCAGAGCTGCTCATCGAGGGGACGGAGACGGGGCGCACCCTGGTGGAGAACCGCCTCAAGCCCGTCCACGTCCTCTTCCGCTCCACCACCTGCGTCATCGTGCGGAAGGGGCCGAGGCCCGCGGGCCGCCGCGGCGAGCTGCTGGAGCGCTTTCTGGACCGGCTGCGGCGGGCCGCCCCGGCCGCCTCTGCTAAAATCTAACCGGGTGACCGGAGATGCCCCCCCTGGGCCTGCACACCGTGGTGGCCAAGGAGATAGGCGACAGGCTGCGCCACCGCGTCCTGGACGAGGAGCGGGGCGCCCTCTATCTGGGCTCCACTGCTCCCGATATACGCGTCCTCACCCGTTGGGAGCGGCACCGCACCCACTTCTTCGACCTCTCCAACTTCGACGAGCAGAGCGGCGTGGCCGGCCTCTTCCAGGCCCACCCTCACCTGGCCGATGTCTCCCTGCTGGACGTGCGCACGGTCTCCTTCGTCGCCGGCTACATCACCCACCTGGTGATGGACGAGGTCTGGATCAACCAGGTCTACAGGCCCTTCTTCGGCGAACGCTCCCCTCTGAGGGGGAGCCTGCGGGCCAACATCATGGACAAGGCGGTGCAGTTCGCTCTGGACCAAGAGAGGCGGAACGACCGCTGGCTCATGGAACACGTCCTGCGCGAGATCACCAGGGGCGACCTGGGGATCGATATCGGCTTCATAGACGGCGAGACGATGCGCCGCTGGCGAGAGGTCATCGTAGAGGTGCTCTCCCGGCCCCCCGACTGGGAGCGGTTCCGCTTCGTGGCTAGCCGCTACCTGAGGGAGGCCGGGCTGGACTCGCCGGAGGCCGTCGGCGAGTTCCTGAAGACGCTGCCGGAGCTGGTGGAGGAGACGGTCCGCTACCTGACGCCGGAGCGTATCCAGGAGTTCATGGCGGCCTCCGTGGAGAAGGGGCTGGAGGCCGTGAGGGGATACCTGTGCTCCTAGTCCACGGGCTGGAGGAGGCCCGCCGCCGTCTCCTGGGGCGCCCCCTGCCTGAGGAGGACCTGCCTCCCGCCCTGCGCCAACGCATACGGGAGCTCTTTGGGGCGGAGCTGAGCGCGCAGGAGGTGGTGGAGCGCATCCTGGGCGAGGTGCAGCGGGAGGGGGACTCCGCCCTCGTCCGCTACAACCAGGCCCTGGACGGCGCCCCGCCCGGCGCTCCCCTGGAGGTCTCCCCGGAGGAGGTAGAGGAGGCCTATGCCCGGGTGGAGCCCTCCCTGACGGAGGCGTTGCGGCAGGCGGCCGCCCGCATCGAGGCCTATCACCGGCGGCAACTGGAGCATGCCCTGCGCCCCTTCCAGGCCGACGGTGCCGGCCAGGTGGTGCGTCCCCTGCAGCGGGTGGGGGTCTACGCCCCGGGCACCGTCATTGTCTACCCGTCCACCGTCCTGATGATCGCCATCCCCGCCCGCGTGGCCGGTGTGGAGGAGCTGGTGATGGTCACCCCGCCCCGGCCCGACGGCAGCGTCTCCCCGGAGAAGCTGGTGGCCGCCCACATAGCGGGGGTGGACCGCGTCTTTCGGGCGGGAGGCGTGCAGGGGGTGGCCGCCCTCGCCTTCGGCACCGGGACGGTGCCCCGCGTGGACAAGATATGCGGCCCCGGCAACGTCTTCGTGGCCCTGGCCAAGCGACGCCTGTTCGGCCTAGTGGGTATCGATGGCCTCTTCGGCCCCTCGGAGACGGTGGTGGTGGCTGACTCCTCCGCTGACCCGGCCCTGGTAGCGGCCGACCTCCTGGCCGGCGCCGAGCACGACGAGCTGGCCACCGTCGTCCTCCTGGCCACCGATGCCGGCCTGGCCCGGGCGGCGCGGGAGCGGGTGGAGGCCGGCCTGGCCTCTCTGGCCCGGGCGGAAGTGGCCCGTTCGTCCCTGGAGAGACGGGGCGCGGTGGCCGTCCTGGAGGGGCTGGCGGAGGCCCTAGCCCTGGCCAACGAGCTGGCCCCGGAGCATCTCTGCCTCCACGTCAGGGAGCCGGAGGCCGCCCTGGCCCAGGTGCGGAACGCCGGCTGCGTCTTTCTGGGGGGACGCTCCGCGGAGTCCCTGGGGGACTACGTGGCCGGGCCCAGCCACGTCCTCCCCACGGGGGGGAGCGCCCGCTTCGCCTCCGGTCTGGGGGTGTGGGACTTCCTGAAGGTCATAAGCTATGTGCGCCTCGGCCCCGACGAGGTGGCGGCCCTCGGCCCGGCGGCCGCCATCATCGCCCGGGCGGAGGGGCTGACCGGCCACGCCGGGGCCATAGAGGCCCGCCTCCATCAGGACAGGACGTGAGATGGCTGCCGACCTGCCGCCCCTGGCCCGGCCCGGCTTCCGCGAGCTGGAGCCCTACGAGCCCATAGACCCGCCGGAGGTGCTGGCCCGGGAGCTGGGCCTGCCGGCGGAGCGCATCGTCAAGCTGGACGGCAACGAGAACCCCTACGGCCCCTCGCCCCTGGTGGGGGAGGCGCTGGCCCGCCTCGACCGCTATCACCTCTATCCCGACCCCCTCCAGCGAGAGCTGCGGGACGCCCTGGCCCGCCACCTGGGCCTGGGCGCGGAGCACATAGTCTGCGGCAGCGGCTCCGATGAGCTGCTGGATGTCCTGGGGCGTCTCTTCCTGGGCCCCGGGGAGGCGGTGGTCATCTCGCCCCCCACCTTCGGCATGTACACCTTCGTGGCCGCCCTGTGCGGGGCGCGGGTAGTGGAGGTACCCCGCCGGCCCGACCTCTCCCTGGACGTGGAGGCGGTGGCGGCGGCGTTGCGGGACGGAGCGCGCCTCTGTTTCCTCGCCTCGCCCAACAACCCCACGGGGGAGCTGACCCCCAGGGAGGCAGTGGAGGCCCTTCTGGCCACCGGTGCCCTGGTGGTGGTGGACGAGGCCTACATGGAGTTCGCCGAGGGTGGCTGGCCCGGCGGCCACCTGAGCGTCCGCCACCTGGTGCGGGAGCACGCCAACCTGGTGGTGCTCCGCACCTTCAGCAAGTGGGCGGGGCTGGCGGGCCTGCGGGTGGGCTACGGGCTCTTCCCCCGGGAGCTGGCGGAGCTGGTCCTCAAGGTGAAGATGCCCTACAACGTCAACGTGGCCGCCCAGGCCGCTGCCCTGGCCTCCCTGGCCGACCTGGAGCGGCTCAACGCCCGTCTGCGTAGCCTCGTAGCGGAGCGGGAGCGCCTCCTGGCCTCCCTGGAGGGACTGGGCTGGCTGCGGCCCTACCCGTCCCAGGCGAACTTCGTCCTCTGCCGGGTGGAGGGGCTGGAGGCCGCCCGGGTCTGGCAGGAGCTCCGGCATCGCGGTATACTGGTGCGCCGATACAGTCATCCCACCCTGCGGGAGTATCTGCGCGTGAGCGTGGGCCGCCCGGAGGAGAATGACCGTCTCCTGGCGGCCCTGCGAGAGATAGGCGAGGCGTTGAGGCCGGGCCCTCGCCCCGGCCGATAGCGTCGGAGGAGCAGGCCCATGGACGGGCGACGCGCCCAGGCGGAGCGGAGTACCCAGGAGACCCGGGTGCGGGCGGAGGTAGACCTGGACGGCCAGGGCCGTTACCAGGTCAGCACCGGCGTCGGCATGCTGGACCACCTCCTGGAGCAACTGGCCCGCCACGGCCTGTTCGACATAACTATAGAGGCGCGGGGCGACCTGGACCGTGAGGCCCACCACCTGGTGGAGGACGTGGGCCTGGTGCTGGGGCAGGCCCTGGACCGCGCCCTGGGAGAGCGACGGGGCATCGTCCGCTTCGGCCATGCCTTCGCCCCCATGGACGAGGCGCTGGCCCTGGCAGCGGTGGACCTGGGAGGGCGGCCCCACGCCAGCGTCGAGGCGGCCTTCCGCCGGGAGTCGCTGGGCGCCCTGCCCACGGAGCTGATAGGACACCTGCTCTCCGCCCTGGCCCAGGGGGGGCGCCTCACCCTCCACGTCCGCCTCCTGGCGGGCGAGAACGACCACCACCGGGCCGAGGCCATCTTCAAGGCGCTGGCCCTGGCCCTGCGCCAGGCCACCCGGCTCGAGCCCCGCCTGGAGGGAGAGCTCCCCAGCACCAAGGGCGTGATATAACTTATGGGGTGGCCGCGAACTTAAGGGAGAGGAGGCGTGACATGACGGAGATCGTCACCGAGACCGTCCACTTCCCTACCAACGGCGAGACGATGCCCGGCTTCCTGGCCCGGCCGGCGGGGGACGGCCCCTTCCCCGGCGTTATCGTCGTCCAGGAGTGGTGGGGGCTGGACGACCACATCAAGGACGTGGCCCGGCGCTTCGCCCGTGAGGGCTTCGTCGCCCTGGCCCCCGACCTGTACCGGGGCAAGGTCACCAGCGAGCCCAACGAGGCGGAGAAGCTGATGATGGCCCTGAATATGGACCAGGCCAGCCGGGAGCTGGTGAAGGCGGCCGATTATCTGGCCTCCCAGCCCTACACACGCGGGAGAGGGATAGGTGCCATCGGCTTCTGCATGGGGGGCGGCCTGGCCCTGACCCTGGCTTGCGACAGCCCTCACATAAGGGCCGCTGCGCCCTTCTACGGCATCAACCCGGAGCCCATAGACCGGGTGCAGAACCTGCGCGGCCCCGTCCTGGTCATCTACGCCGAAAACGACGAATGGGTGAACCCGCCCGTCACCTCGGCCAGGCTCAGGGAAGCCCTGGAGCGCCACGGCAAAAAGTATGAGATCCAGATATACCCGGGCACCCAGCACGCTTTCTTCAACGACACCCGGCCGGAGGTCTACAACGCCCAGGCGGCCGCCGACGCCTGGCAGCGGGTGCTGCGCCTCTTCCGCGAGAACCTGTAGCGAGGCGCCCGTCCCCTAGGCCAGGGGCTCCAGCTCGAAGCGGTACTCCTCGATGACGGGGTTGGCCAGGAGCTGGCGGCACATCTCCTCCACCTGCCGCTCCGCCTCCTGGCGGTCGGCGGTCTTTACCTTCACCTCCAAATACTTGCCCGCCCGCACCGTCTCCACCTCCCGGAAGCCCAGGTCGTGCAGGGCGCCGCGGATGGTGAGGCCCTGGGGGTCGTTGACAGTGGGCTTCAGGGTGACGTAGACGCGGGCCAGGAACATATCAGCCCTCCGGGTAGCCAGGGGCGGACCTGATCTTCTCGATCTGCTCCAGGTGGTCGGCGATGTGCAGGCGGTGGAAGACCAGCCACTCCTTGCAGTTGAGGTCGCCTAGGATGTGGGGCGCCGTGGCCATCGTCTCCTGCTCCGCTGGCAGGGCCTCCACGAGGTCCATGGCCTCGTCCAGCAGCTCTGCCAGCCGCCGCTTCAGGTCGGGGAAGGCCCAGCCCTGGTAGGGGCCGAAGCCGGGGTCGTAGGTGGGGAGTCCGCCGGCGCCGCTGGCCAGGGCGCGGGCCGTGCGGTTGGCCTGCTCGGCTGAGAAGACCAGGTGGCGCAGCACCTCGGTCATGGACCACTCTTCGGGGGAGGGCTTGAAGCGCGCCTGCTCCTCGCTCACGCCCTCCAGGGAGCGGGCGCACTCGGCGGCGGTGCGCTCCAGGAGGGAGCGCAGCTCGGCCGGGGGCTTGGCCCCCTGATAGCGCAGGTAGGCCAGGGCCCGTTGGCTCCGCTCGTCCTGCTGCATCTCTGTCCGTGTCAGGCCCTCACCAGCTCCTGTCCGGTGAGGCGATGGAAGGCCTCGCGGTACTTCTCGGCTGTACGCTCCACGATGTCCGGCGGCAGCTCGGGGGCGGGCGGCTGGCGGTCCCAGCCCAGGGAGCTCAGGTAGTCCCGCACGAACTGCTTATCGAAGCTGGGCTGAGGGTGGCCAGGCTGGTACTGGTCGGCCGGCCAGAAGCGGCTAGAGTCCGGCGTCAGCACCTCGTCGATGAGGATGATCTCGTCGTCCAGCCAGCCGAACTCGAATTTGGTATCGGCGATGATGATACCCCGCTCGCGGGCGTAGTCCCGGGCGTAGCGGTAGAGGGCCAGGCTGCGCAGCCGCATGGCGGTGGCTGCCCGCGTCCCCACCATCTCCACCATCTGCTCCCAGGTTATGGGCTCGTCGTGGCCCACCTCCGCCTTGGTGGTGGGAGTGAAGAGGGGCTCCGGCAGCTCCTGGGATTCCTCCAGCCCCTTGGGCATCTTCATGCCGCCCACCGTGCCTTGCCGACGGTACTCCTCCCAGGCCGAGCCGGAGAGGAAGCCCCGCACGATGCACTCGATGTCTATGCGCTGGGCCTTGCGGACGATCATCGCCCGGCCCACCACCTCCGGAGGGAGGCGGAGGCCGTCCACCTCAGTGGCGTCCACCAGGCGGAGGAAGTGGTTGGGCACCACCTCCGCTGTCTGCTGGAACCAGAAAGCGGAGAGCTGGCTCAGCACCAGCCCCTTGTCCGGGATGCCGTTGGGCAGGACGACGTCGAAGGCGGAGATGCGGTCGGTGGCCACCATGAGGAGGCGGTCGCCCAGATCGTAGGTGTCCCGCACCTTGCCGCGGTGGAAGAGCGGGAGGTCCAGGCGGGTCTCGATGACGACGCTCATAGTCTCAACCTCGCGAAGATGGTGTCCACGTAGCGCAGGTAATAGTCAGGGTCGAAGAGGGAGGCCAGCTCGTCCCGAGAGAGGTGGGCGGTCACCTCAGGGTCGTCGGCCAGCAGCTCCAGGAAGGGACGCTCCTCCCGCCAGGCCCGCATGGCATTGCGCTGCACCAGGCGGTAGGCCTCGGGCCGGGGGAGCCCCTTCTCCATGAGGGCGATGAGCACCCGCTGGGAGAAGACGAGGCCGTGGCTCGCCTCCAGATTGCGGCGCATTCGCTCCGGATAGACCTGGAGGCCCCGCACCACCTGGGTGAAGAGGTCCAGCATGTAGTCCAGCAGGATGCAGGCGTCCGGCAGGATCACCCGCTCCACGGAGGAGTGGGAGATGTCCCGCTCGTGCCAGAGGGAGACGTTCTCCAGGGCGGCCGTGACGTAGCCGCGGAAGAGGCGGGCCAGGCCGCAGATGCGCTCGCACTTCTCCGGGTTGCGCTTGTGGGGCATAGCGCTGGAACCGGTCTGCCCGGCGGCGAAGGGCTCCTCCGCCTCCAGCACCTCCGTGCGCTGCAGGTGGCGAACCTCGGTGGCGAACTTCTCCAGGCTGGCGGCGAGGAGGGCCAGGGTGGCCATGAAGTGGGCATGACGGTCACGGGCTATGACCTGGTCCGTCACGGGGGCCACCCCCAGTCCCAGGCGACGGCAGACCCGCTCCTCCACCTCCGGTGGGACGGTGGCGTGGGTCCCCACGGCGCCCGAGATCTTCCCCACTCCTATCTCCTCTCTGGCCCGCTGGAGGCGCTCACGGTGGCGGCGCAGCTCGTCCCACCAGAGGGCCAGCTTCAGACCGAAGGAGGTGGGCTCGGCGTGGACGCCGTGGGTCCGGCCGGCCATGATGGTGCTCCGGTGCTCCCGCGCCCGCTCCGCCACCGCCGTCATGAGCCCCTCCAGGTCCTCCTGGAGGAGGGATGCCGCCTCCAGGAGGAGAAGGGCCAGGGCTGTGTCCTCGACATCGTAGGAGGTGAGGCCCAGGTGGAGGTAGCTGGCCGCCTCGGGGCCGATGCTGTCGGCCACGGTGCGCAGGAAGGCGTTGAAGTCGTGGTGCATCTCCTGCTCGTAGCGGCGCCAGGCCTCAACATCGTAGCTGGCCTGGCGGATGCGCTCCAGGGCCGCCGGAGGAACGTGGCCCAGTTCGGCCCAGGCCTCCGCCACGGCGATCTCCACCTGGAGCCACTTCTGGAGCTTGTTCTCCTGGGACCAGATACGCCCCATCTGGGGACGCGTGTAGCGGTCTATCATGCTGCTCGCCTCACCGGGGCCGTCCCTAATGGTAAGGGAAGAGAGGTCGATAAGGGAATCCCCGCCGCTCTCCGGGCGCGGAGCGTAAGCGGCCGGCGTGCTATATTACCGCCAAGAGTCCGAAGGAGGTAGGCGAATGGACCTGCTCTTCATCCTCAGGGACGCTCAGGCCAGCTCCCTGCTGGGCACCATGCGGGTGGCCACGGAGGCACAACGAGCGGGCAAGCAGGTGGCCGTCCTCTTCACCGGGGAGGCCCTGGCCGCCCTGACGGGTGGCGTCTTTCTCTGGCCCACCGGCCTCCAGGGGCAGGAGTTGCGGCTCACCATGGCCGACCAAGGACGGGCCATGGGCCTGCCCCTCCTGGGGCGCGGCGAGGGGCGACAGCTCCACGCCACCGCCTCCATCGAGGAGGCGAGGCAGGCCGGGGTCAGGCTGCTGGCCTGCCCCCTGTGGACGGCCCTCCTCGACGCCGAGGGCCGGCTCCCCCAGGGCGTCATCAGGGTGGAGACGGGAGAGCTGTTGCAGATGCTGGAGCAGGCCAGACAGGTCATCGGTAGCTTCTGAGCGAGGAGGTGCGCCATGGGCTGGACCGACTGGGAGAAGGTCACGGGCGAGGGCCTGGACTTCACCGACATCGTCTACGAGAAGAAGTTCCATACGGAGCTGGGCGGCGGGGTGGCCCGCGTCCTGGTGAATCGCCCGGAGACCTACAACGCCTTCACCGCCCACACGCTGGACGAGATGTTCCGCGCCTTCTACGACGCCAGCCATGACGCCCTCATCGGCGTGGTGGTGCTGAGCGGCACGGGCGACCACTTCGGCACCGGGGGCGACGTGGTCTGGGAGCAGTGGGGGCTCCGTGAACAGTTCTACTGGCGCCCCATGCCCAACCGTCTCATCCGCATGTGCCGCAAGCCGGTCATCGCCATGGTCAAGGGCTACTGCATCGGCGGCAGCCACCACCTGGCCTACTGCTGCGACTTCACCATCGCCGCCGACAACGCCATCTTCGGCCAGAACGGCCCCCGCATCTCCAGCCCCGCCGATGGCTACATCATGCCCTATCTGGTGCGGGTGGTGGGGGCCAAGAAGGCGCGGGAGATATGGATGCTCTGCCGCCGCTACACCGCCTCCGAGGCGCTGGAGATGGGGCTCGTCAACAAGGTGGTGCCCCTGGAGAGGCTGGAGGAAGAAGTGGACAAGTGGTGCGAGGAGCTCCTCTCCGTCTCCCCGCGCTGCCTGGAGATCCTGAAGGCCGCCTTCGACTGGGAGCTGGACACCATGCCCCAGATAGGCGCCCAGATGAACTGGCTCTACCCCGACTTCTTCGACATCCCCGAGGGAAGGGAAGGGGGCACCGCCTTCCTGGAGAAGCGGCGGCCCCGCTTCTGGCAACTGCGTCGCCGGGAGGTGGAGCTGTTGCGGCGCGCTCTGGACGCCCTGGAGGAGGAGCTGGAGCGGGAGCGCCAGGATGGCGGTCGCCAGGGAGACTAGGGCTCCCCCTCCTGTGGCTGTAGGGCGCTGTGCTATCATAAGTGCAGCGATTTCACTTTGGGAGGGCCTGCGCCAGACCTCCGGAAAGGAGCACCGATGAAGGTAGGTATCGTCCTGCCCCACCTGGGATTGGCAGCCAGCCCCGAGGCGGTGGTGGAGGCGGCGAGGCGGGCGGAGGAGCTGGGCTACGACACTCTCTGGATAACCGAGCGGCTCCTCTACGCCCTGGAGCCCCAGTCCCCCTACCCGGGCACGCCGGACGGCTCCCACCCCGAATTCTTCAAGCGCTCCATAGATCCCTTCATAACCCTGGCAGTGGCCGCCACCCAGACGCGGCGCATCGGCATCGGCACCAACGTGGCGGTCATGTTCTACTACAGCCCCATTGTTCTGGCCCGCCTCCTCACCGCCCTCGACCTCTACTCCGGCGGGCGCCTCTTGGTGGGGCTCGGCCAGGGGTGGAACAAGGACGAGTTCGAAGCCGTGGGCGTCTCCACCAGGGGACGTACCCGCCGGGCAGACGAGTACCTGGCCGTCCTCAAGGCCATCTGGACGCAGGAGCCCGTCCAGTTTGAGGGGCGCTATTACCGCATCCCCAAGTCTATCATCCAGCCCAAGCCCCTCCAGAAGCCCCACCCCCCAATATACATAGGCGGCTACGCCCCCGACGTCCTGCGGCGGGCCGCCACCCTGGCCGACGGCTGGACGCCCTCCGGGCGCACCGTGCGCACCCTCTCCCGCATGGCGGAGATGATCAGCACGGTGAAGGAGCTGGCCCGTCAGGCCGGCCGCGACCCGGCCCAGGTGAAGGTGATAGTGCGGGGGAACGTGGAGCTCACCGAGAGCCCCCTCAAGGCTGAGGAGCGGGCCATCTTCATGGGCACCCTGGAGCAGATCAAGGGCGATGTCCAGGGCCTGCGGGAGCTGGGCGTGGACGAGGTCTTCTTCGACCCCACCTTCTCCACGGCCGTCAGGACGCGCGAGGACTACTTCTACCGGCTGGAGGCCCTGCGGGAGCTGGCCTGACGCCTCCGGCCCAGACCATAGATCAGGGAGGAAGATAGCGAATGGTAGACATAGGCGTGGGTCTGCCGTCCACCATCCCGGGGACGTCGGGCGGCCTGGGTCATGGAGCCAGACCGCGACCAGCCGGGTCTGCCGTCCACCATCCCAGGGACGTCGGGGGAGGCCGTCATTCGGTGGGCACAACTGGCCGATGAAGGCCCCTTCTCTTCCCTCTCCGTCATCGATCGCGTCGTCTATCCCAGCCAGGAGCCCATGGCGGTGCTGGCGGCCGCCGCGGCGGTGACGCGGCGGGTCAGGCTCATGCCCTCCGTCCTCCTGGCCACCCTGCGGGAGCCGGTCATGCTGGCCAAGCAGGCGGCCACCGTGGACGTCCTCTCCGGCGGTCGCCTGACTCTGGCCCTGGGGATCGGCGCCCGTCCGGACGACTACCAGGCCACGGGGCAGCCCTTCCGCAACCGTGGCCGCCGGCTGGAGCGCACCATCGAGACGATGCGTCGCATCTGGCGGGGCGAGCCCCTGAGCGACGAGGTGGGTCCCATCGGCCCCCGCCCCGTCCAGCCCGGCGGACCGCCCATCCTCATCGGTGCCAGTGCCGAGGCGGCCATGGCCCGCGCTGCCCGCATCGCCGATGGCTTCATCGGCACCCCGGCCGTCCTGGGCCGGGCCCAGGAGGTGGCCCAGTTCATCAGGAACGCCTGGCGGGAGGCCAGCCGCTCCGGCACCCCTTCCCTCAAGGCTGCCGCCTACTTCGCCCTGGGCGACGTCGAGAAAGGCGCCGCCTACTTGCGGGACTACTACGCCTTCGCCGGGCAGGGGGCCGAATACGTAGTCCAGGGGATGGTGACCACCCCGGAGGCGGTCCGCCAGGTCATCAAGGTGTGCGAGGAGGCCGGCTTCGACGAGGTATGCCTCTGGCCCACGGTGGCAGACCTGGACCAGCTACGGCGACTGGCGGAGATAGTGGCCTAGGCGCTGGCCGCCCCGGGAGAAGGCAGGAGGGCGGCCAGGGCCCCTCCCTTGACAAAGGGGGAGGGGCCCTGTCAATCTGTTAGGTGGGCCGCTAGCTCAATCGGCAGAGCAGCGGACTCTTAATCCGCGGGTTCCGGGTTCGACTCCCGGGCGGCCCTCCAACCACTCCGGTTTATGGCCCTGCACCTGCCACCCGGGCCATGGTGTCCCTGTCCTGCGCAGCGCCAGTCCGAGCGTCACTGGCCGGGCCAGAGAGGCCCCGCGCTAGCGGCGGCGCCGTTCTTTCCCGTCCTCCCTGGCTCCCCTAGCAGCCCGGAAAAGCCCAGGAAAAAGGTCGGCGCATATTATCAAAAACTTGACAAGAGTCTGAAGACTACTTAAGTAAGTAATGAAGATCGGAAGGGTAGGTGAGACGTACTAACAAGGGGGGGTGAGAGGCCACCGGACGCAAGCAGCACCGTCCCGGACTTTGACAGACAGGGAGCATTGGGAAAGGAGGTCAGCTCATGGAGTCTTGGAGGCGCTGGGCGCTGCTACTCGTGGCTGGTATGGCCATGCTGCTGGCCGCCTGTGGCGGAGGGGGTGAACAGGCCGGCACGGCCACCAAGCCTCCCATCACCTTCGGCTTCATGTACGACGCCACAGGCGCCACTCAGCTCGTGGGCGTCTCCCTGAAGCTGGGGGCGGAGGACTACTTCCGCCTTATAAACCGGCAGGGCGGCCTGGACGGGCACCCCATCAATCCCATCTTCATCGAGCACGGGTACGAGGTGCCCAGGGGCGTGGACGCCTACGAGCGTATGAAGCGTGAGGGGGCCATAGCCATCAACACCTACGGGACGCCCATCACGCAGGCCGTGCTGGACCGCTGTATCGCCGACAAGATCGTCTGTATCTTCCCTGGTTACGGCGCCGCCTCCGCCGCTAACGGCCAGAAGTTCCCCTACGGCTTCCCGGTGGCGGCCAGCTACTGGAGCCAGGGGGCGGCGGCCGTCAAGTTCATCCTGGACCAGTGGCAGAAGGAGGGACGGCCGGGCAAGCCCAAGATAGCCTTCCTGTACTACGACAACCCGGCCGGCCGCGAGCCCATAGAGGTGCTGCGCACGCTGGCCCAGCGGGAGGGGTTCGAGCTGCGGGAGTTCGCTGTGCCGGCGCCCGGGCTGGAGATGTCGGCCCAGGTGCAGGACATCGTGCAGCGCTACCGGGCGGACTGGGTGATAACCCACTTCTTCGGTCGATCGCCCTCGGTCTCCATCAAGACCCTGAAGGAGAACAACTTCCCCCTGGACCGGGTGGTGAGCTTCGTCTGGGGCTCGGCGGACGCCGACGTGCTGGCGGCGGGCGGCTGGGAGGTGGCCCAGGGCTACTACGGCATCCAGTTCACCTCCGTGGGCGCTGACCTGCCCGTCCTCAACGAGATCCGCAAGATGTATCAGGACGAGGGCAAGCCGCTGCCGCCGGAGGTGCAGCAGGGCAACATCTACTACCTGCGGGGTATCGCCACCGCCGCCGTGATGGTGGAGGCGGCCCGTCGGGCGATGGAGAAGCACGGCTACCCTCTGGACGGGGAGAAGATGAAGGAGGGGTTCGAGAGCATCCGCGGCGACGTGGCGGGCATCATGACGCTGCGGATGAGCCCCCAGGACCACGAGGGTGGCGGCTTCGTGCGCATCTACCAGGTGAGGGGGAACCAGTGGGAGCCGGTGACGGACTGGTTCCAGGCCTACCGTGACGTCATCAACCAATTCCTGCAGCGGTAGGCTTCGCTCGCGACGACGGGGGGCGGGGGCCGCCGGCCGGCGGCCCCCGCCCCGCGCCGGGACGGCTTGACATCCTTCGCGAGGAAGTCCTAGGATGCCGGCAGGCCCAGAAACGAGCAAGTAAAGAGGGGGTCGCTGTGAAGTTCCATCTCTTCATCTACGGGACGGTGGGCCGCCGCCACGAGATCGAGCAGGGGATGGCAGGCCAGCGGGACGACCTCTACCAGCGGATGCTGGACGAGATAGCCGAGTACGTCCGCTTCGCCGACGAGGCGGGATATGCCGGCTTCGGCCATCCCGAGCACCACCTGCAGATAGAGGGGTTCGAGCTGGGGAACGAGCCCGGCCTCATGAGCATGTTCATCGGCGCCAACAGCCGCCGGCTGCAGGTGGACGTAGTGGGCTGGGTGGCCCCCACCCATAACCCGGTGCGGACGGCGGAGTCCATCGCCACCCTGGACCACATGCTCAAGGGGCGCCTGGGGGTGGGGCTGGTACGGGGCTACCAGGCCCGCTGGCTCCACACCTACCGTGTCCAGCCCCAGATAGTAGCCGTGGGCGACTGGAACCGCCGCACGGAGGAGGACGCCCTCAACCGGGACTACTTCCGGGAGTTCGTGGAGATAGTGCTGCTGGCCTGGCAGAAGGAGACCTTCAGCTACAAGGGCAACTTTTGGACGATACCGCCCGATGACTTCGTCAACCCCCACTACCACCCTGCCTACGTCAAGTATGGCCGCGGTGTCACCGAGGACATGCGGGTGCTGGAGGTGGGGATCGCCCCCAGGCCCTACCAGAAGCCCCACCCGCCCCTCTACGGTGGCTTCACCCACAGCCTGCGCACTGCCCTCTTCTGGGCCAAGTACGGCGGCAAGCCCATCGTCCTCGCCAGCGACCTGGACTTCTGCCGCACCCTGTGGTCGGCCTATCGGGAGGAGGCGGAGCGCCACGGCCGCCAGGTGAAGCCGGGTGAAGAGGCGGCCTGGGGCGGCATCCTGGTGGTGGCCGAGGACAAGGCCACCGCCGAGGAGTGGGCCGAGGACATGCGCTGGCTGTGGCGCGAGTGGTCCCTGCCCTTCGGTCAGGACTGGCCGGAGATGCTCATCGGGGACCCGGACACGGTGACCCGCCGCCTGGAGGAGGCGTCCCAGGCGGTCCCCTTCAACGAGTGCTTCTTCATCATCGGTCAGGGCGTCATGGAGCGCTACAGGGTGCTGAAGACGCTGGAGCTCTTCGCCGAGAAGGTGATGCCCCGCTTCGCCGAGTGAGAGGACGAAGGAGGCGCCCCGTCCTCGTGGCAGGGCGCCCCCTCGTCTCTTTGTTGCCCCCGAAGGCTAGCCCTGCTCCAGCCAGCGGTTGAAGCGGGGCTGTCGCTTCTCCCGGAAGGCGGCCATCCCCTCCTGGGCATCCGGGTGGTGGTCGCTTATGGCGGTCTTGGAGGCTATATCGTCCAGGGCCTGAGCGAAGGTCATCTCCGCCGCGTTGTAGAGGGCCCGCTTGAGGAGTCGCATGGCCACCTGAGGCCCCTCAGCCAGCTCCCGGGCCAGGGCCATGGCCCGGTCCAGCAACTCCTCCGGCGGCACCACCTCGTGCACCAGCTCCAGTCGCAGCGCCTCCTCCGCCGGGACGATGCGGTTGCGCATTAGGAAGTCCATGGCCTTGGCCACCCCCAGGAGCTGGACGAGGAGGTAATGGCCGCCCTCGTCCGGCAGAAGGGCGAAGCGGAGGGTGCCGCTGCCCAGCCGCGCCTCCGTGGAGGCGATGCGGAAGTCACAGGCCAGGGCCAGGGAGAGACCGCTCTGGATGGCGACGCCGTTGATAGCGGCCACCGTGAGCTTGTCCAGGTGCCGTACCACCAGGTTGAGGGGCTGGGAGATGGTCCGCAGGGCAGCGTAGGTGCCGACAGGGTTGTGGTGGCCCCGCTGAATCTCCGGCATGAGGGCCTGCGCTCCCTGGTAGTCCACGGGCCGGCCAGTGATGTCATCGCCGGCGGAGAAGGCGCGTCCGGAGCCGGTGAAGACCACCACTCGTACGGCATCGTCCATCTGGGCCTCCAGAAGCAACTCCACCAGGTCCCGCTTGAGAGGATGGGTCATGCCGTTGAGGCGCTCGGGGCGGTTGAAGGTGACGAGGAGGATGCCGGGGTCGTGCAGCGTCGCCTCGAAGCCGCGGAATGTGCCTGTACGCACCGTTTTCACCTCCTGGCGTGGTGTGGGTGGGCCTTGGGACATTATACGGGGCGGTGGAGGCGGACGGCGCCCTCCCGGCTTGTCACTTCGCGGCGCCCTGGCTAGTATGGGATAGATGGGAAGCCCCTGGGCCGTGGGGAAGTGTCGGAACCGGTAGACGAGCGTGACTTAGGATCACGTGCCGCAAGGCGTGGGGGTTCGAGTCCCCCCTTCCCCACCAACCCTCTGGCCTAACCCTAGACCCCGCTCCGACTGTGCCGACCGGCCGGGCCGCGTTTGCTGTCAACCCCGTCCCGCGGCCGCCCACAACCTGCACTTATAGTTAGCAGCGACCTCAATTGTGGGCAGTACTTCTCAGACGCATAACATCATGAGCCTGCAATACGATGCTTGACAAGAGTAGGAAGGCCCACATGACATATGACCACAAAATCTGACAATCAGCGAAACCTGAGGTGCGGCTCCAGGGTAGAGGATGGGGACCTCAGAGGTTCCGGTCCTTCGGGTAGAGGGGCTCGTCAAGTCCTTCGGTGCGTTGCGCGCCGTTGATGACATCACGTTCTGCATACAGGCAGGCACCATTACCAGCCTGATCGGCCCCAACGGTGCCGGTAAGACGACCCTCCTGGATCTGATCTGCGGCATCAATAGGAAAGGCGCTGAGGGCCACGGCCCAGAACCAAGAGCTGGTGTCGGCGTGTGGCATAGATAGTCGCAAAATTAGGATGTTCAGCTTCGCCTTGGCGGCATGCCTCGCCGGCATAGCTGGAGTGCTCTGGGCGATGCTTCACAACCTCTCTCCGTTCACTGGACAGGCCATCATCATCACGCTCTTTGCAGTCGTGGTTCTGGGGGGGTCTGGGGAGCATAACTGGGGCCTTTCTGGGCGGTATAGCGCTGGGCCTGGCGGAGGTAGCTACTGCCCATTATTTCACGCCCCAGCTTTCACTGTTTGTCGCCTATGCTGTCTTGATCGCATGCTACTCCTGCGTCCCAGAGGACTCATGGGGGCGTCAGTAGAGGCCGAATAGAGGCTTTTTCGGGATGGAGCTGAACAGAGTCCCCGTCTTGGTCACCTCAATGCACAGAGCCATCTCCCGGCCGGTTGGCCTGGCCCTCATCGGGTCCTTGGCCATCGTGCTCCTGGTCGTCGTAGGAGTCCTTCCCCTGCTCGCTTCGCCTTACGTCATTAATCTGGCCTTTCTCGTCCTCTTCTATGGCGTCCTGACCCTGGGACTGAATATCTTCACGGGGCTTACAGGGTACGTCAATTTCGGCTACACCGCTTTTGTGGGGATCGGGGCATATGCTATGGCAATAAGCACCTGGAAACTGGGTGTCCCCTTCCCAGTGGGTTTTCCTATAGCTGCTGCGGTATCTGCTCTCTTCAGCCTTCTCATAGGGATGCCGCTGTTGCGGATACGTGGGATCTATTTCGCTATCGCTACTGTAGGTATCGCTGCTGCACTGCAGCCCCTCATGCTAAGTGAGTACTTGGAGGGACTTACTAATGGTGTGAGGGGCATAACCATCGGCACGGGATTAGGCCTGACCGCTCAGTACTATATTCTGGCAGGTTTCGCCCTAATCGTTTTACTGGGTACCCTATCTATCCTGCGGACAAAGTTTGGCCTGCAGCTTCTAGCTATCAGAGACGACGAACTAGCCGCCCAAGCGCTAGGGGTACCTACTGGTGCGTGGAAGCTGCTGGCTTTTGTCCTCAGTGGCACCGTAGGGGGCCTCGCGGGAGCGATCTTCGCTGTCTATCTCACCTTCGTCGAGCCTTCGCTGGTCTTTGACCTCAATCTCTCCCTGAGGCCTCTCGTCATGTTGCTCTTTGGCGGATTCGGAACCGTTTTTGGCCCGTTCCTAGGGGCTGTACTGTTCACGTTAATATCCGAGATCGTATGGTCTCGTTTCCTGACCTATCACCTGTTGGTCTTCGGTATTGTGCTCGTGCTATTAGTCCTGCTGATGCCTCAGGGCATAGTCCTCTGGTTGCAGAGCCAACGACTATTGCCACGTACCCGTGCCCTGTAACGGGCCCATCGCCGCCACAGACCCCGTGCGGCGGGTGGGCTACGGAGGGAGCTCTCTCCATTGGCGCAGTAGTTTGACGCCATCAACTACAGCTTTCAGCGCCTTGGCCCGCAGGACGTCGTCGGAGTTGTCGCTGATGGGATGGGCGATAGCGATGAAGGGATAGTCCGGGACGCCCTGCAACCGGGCTAGGGCCTGGGCCGTCTGGACGAACCTGTCCGTCATGATGGCCACCGATGGGATGCCGAGTCGCTCGGCGGCGATGGCGTCGTGCATACTGCACGACGAGCAGCTCCCTCAGTCGCCCACGCCAGTGAAGAGAGCGTCGCATCCCTGGAGGGAGGCCATGACCTCCGGTGAGGCAGGGCGCGAGGGGTCGCGCTTGCGGACCCGTACCACCTCCCGGACGCCATAGTCCCGGCGCAGGGCTTCCTCCACAAAGTCCAGGAGACGGTCGCTGTTCCGCTTGCCGTTGTCCAGCAGGCCGACGGTCCGGCCCTCCAGGGAGGGCAGGGCCCTCGCCAGCCGATGGCGCTCTCGCTCCTCACGGTACACAGGGTCCAGAACGATCAGCCCCACAGTCTCGACCCCTCAGGGCAGCTCTACCAACTCCGTCACCGCCACCGAGCGCTCACCGAACCAGGGAGGGATCACAGCGCCGAAGCCGCCTGCCGGCCCTCCAGCAGCTACGACCAGCAGGTCGTCAGGGGAGTGGAGGGCCGTATACTCCCTGTCGGCGTTGTCCTGGCTTACCAGGCTGGCCTTGCCCACTTCTCGCCACTCCTGTCGGCGCACCCTCGTCCGCTGGAAGACATACTCCCGGATGTCCGCCTTCTGCCACCCCGCCGCAGCGAACACCTCCCGGTGTTGCTTGGGAATGACCAGGGCATAGTTGCCTGCCCAGATGGAGTAGGTGAGCATGTTAGCGCGGATGGCCGCCACATAAGTGTCCAGAAGCTCGCGCGGGTCCCGGGTCCACTCGTTCATTACCTGATGGGGAGAGACAGCAGCGAGGACGGTCACCGCGGAGGCCCCTTCAGGTATGCCCCGCTCCTGGGCTAGAGGCTGCCAGGGGCTATCCTCCTCGTCCTCGGCGATGCAGAAGGTGAACTTTCCCGGGTGGCCCAGCGTGGAGCGGTCCAGGTCGCCGGGACGGCCCCCCAGGACGTTGATGATCACCAGCCGCACGGCGCGGCCTATGGTAGCGTTGGCGCGGTTGCCGCTGCCCAGCACGTTGTGGGTGGCGTTCATCTGGAGCCTTTGGCGGACAGGGCCGTTGACCACCAGAAAGGGGGCGCTGCCCCCGGTGCTGATGGTGCAGCCGTGGAGGTTGAACTCCGGCCGGCACATGGCCCGCAGGGCTGCCACTATCACAGGCATGTACTCAGGCCGGCAGCCAGCCATGACGGCGTTGATGGCGACCTTCTCGACGCTGATGGGGCGACCACGGACTGGCTCCACGCCGATGACCGTGTCCGGGGAGAGACCGGCCCCCTCTAGGAAGGAGAGGACTGCCTCTTCGGTGGGCGGGATGACTGGCAGGCCATCGGTCCAGCCCTCTCGGAAGAAGAGCTCATTGGCCTCCAGGGCGTCGGCGACCCAATAGGTGGCCGACTTCAAGGGCGGCCTGTCTGCTCGCACGGCGTTTCCTCCCGCCCCGTGTATCTTTGTCGCTCGAGCGAGAGTATGGTGCAGTCAGCCCTGCACGGTCAATCCCCTTCCCGTACCCCCGATAGACTGTCCGTATCCCTATCCCCCTCCCTCTTCGGCGGCCTCCTCTGCTGTCTCCAGGACCACGATGCCAGCGGGGCGGACGGCCACCTCTAGCTGGCTGCCCGGCGCTATCCCCAGGTCCATGTAGGTGCTGGGCGGCGAGCGCACCTCCAGCTCCGCCCAGGGGGGCTCCTGAGTCAGCACCCTGACCAGCCGGAAGTCGGGGCCGAGGCGTTGCTCCAGCACCTGGACGCGCAGTCGGTTGTGGCGCACCGCCGCCGAAAGAGGGCGATCTGGATAGATAAAGCGCACCTCCTCCGGGCGGATATGGGCGAAGACCCAGGCGCCGGCCGGCAGGCTGCGGGGGGCGGCCAGCAGCTCCCGGCCGTCCCAGTCCAGCAGCAGCCCTTCGGGGGAGAGGCAGCGGACGCGGGCCCGGATGACATTGGGCAGGCCAAAGACGCTGGCCACCCGGCGGTTGGCCGGCCGGGCCACCACCTCGGCCAGGGCGCCCACCTGCTGCACCCTCCCCTCGGTGATGACGGCGATGCGCTCTCCCACGGCGAAGGCATCTTCGAGGCTATGGGTAACGTAAAGAACAGGCAGGGAGAGCTCTCGCTGGAGCTGGCGCAGCTCTTCCTGCAGGCGGCGCTTGGCGTCCAGGTCCAGGGCGGAGAAGGGCTCGTCCAGCAGGAGGGCGGCCGGCCCGGCGGCCAGCGTGCGGGCGATGGCCACCCGTTGCTGCTGCCCGCCCGATAGCTGCGAGGGGTAGAGGTGGGCCACATGCTCCAGCCGCATGCGTCGGAGCCAGGAGAGGGCCTCCTCCCGGCGGTGGCGGCCCCGTATGCCGAAGGCGACGTTCTCCAGGGCTGTCAGGTGGGGGAAGAGGGCGTAGCCCTGAAAGACGTAGCCAATGCGCCGCCCCTGGGGCGGGACGTTCACCGTCGCCCGCGTCCCCTGGCAGCGAAAGAGGGGCCTGCCGTCCAGCCGAATCTCGCCGCGGTCGGGACGCATCAACCCAGCGATGGCCCGCAACGTCTGCGTCTTCCCCGCGCCGGAGGGGCCGTAGAGGACCATCACCTCCGTCCTCAGGGAGAGACGCACCTGGAGATGGAAGCCAGGATAGCGCTTCTCTATCTCAACATAGAGGCGCTCGTCCATCTTCATGGCTTCAGCGCCGTGACGGCTGCTCCAGTCGCCGCGTGATGGCCAGGGCCAGGAAGGCGATGCCGCTGAGCAGGAGCGAGACCTGAGCGGCGGTGGCCAGGTCGCCGCTCAGGGCGGCATCGTAGACCACCATGGGGAGCGTGCGAGTGCGACCCGGTATGTTGCCCGCCACCATGAGGGTGGCGCCGAACTCGCCCAGGGCGCGGGCCGTCCCCAGGAAGAGGCCGGCCAGGATGCCCCGGTGGGCCAGGGGGAGGGTGACCCGCAGCAGCACCTCCGGCTCGGAGCGGCCCAGGGTGCGGGCGGCGTCCTCCAGCTCCGGGTCCACGGCGGCGATGGCCGCCCTGGCCGATTGCAGCATGAGAGGGAGCCCCACCAGGGAGGCCGCCACTGCCGCCCCCTGCCAGGTGAAGAGGAGGTCCAGCCCCAGCCACTCCCGGAGGGGGCTCCCGCGTCCCAGCAGGTAGAGCAGGAAGAAGCCCACAACGGTAGGCGGCAGCACCAGGGGGAGGGTGAGGAGCAGCTCCAACAGAGTGCGGCCGGGGAAGCGGCCGCGGGCCAGCAGGAGGGCCAGCAGGGTACCGAAGACGGCGATGACGAGGGTGGCCACGCCCACCACCTTGAGCGATACCAGCAGGGCGGCGAGCAAACCCTATCTCCCTCCCTCGCCCGCCCGCTCGTAGCCGTAGCGCTGCCAGGCGGCTGCGCTCTCTGGTCCGACCAGGAAATCGGCCAGGCGGCGGGCGGCCGCCTCCCGCGGCGATCCCTTCACCACCGCCAGCGCCTGCTCTATGGGGTCGTAGAGCCGGGAGGGCACCTCCAGCCGCTCCCCATCTTCGTCGATGACCAGCGAGAGAGCGGTGAAGGCCACATCGACGTTGCCGGAGCGGGCATACTGGAGGGCCTGCTGGATGTTTTCGGCGATGACGATCCTGGGCTGGAGGGCCTCCCAGAGGCCGAGACGCTGGAGAGCCTGGCGAGCGGCGGCGCCGTAGGGCGCCTGGTCGGGATTGGCGATGGCGATGCGCCCCACCCGCGGGGAGGCGAGGTCCTCCAGAGAACGGAGGCCGAGGCCGGAGCCGGGCCGTGCCCAGAGCACCAGCTTGCCGCGGGCGTAGACGCAGAGGGTGTCGGCCAGCACCAGCCCCTTGCGGGCCAACTGCTCCACGTGCTGACGGTCGGCGGCCAGAAAGAGGTCCACCGGTGCCCCCCGCTCTATCTGGGCAGCGAGCTGGGCCGTGTTGCCGTAGTTGACCTGCGCCGGGATGCCGGTGCGCTGACGGAAGGACTCCAGGAGCGGTGGGAGGACGTCCGCCAGGTTGGCTGCCGCCGACACGAGGACGACGGGCTGCTGGGGGGTCGCTTCGGGGCCGCCGCCAGAGCAGGCGGCCAGGGGGACGAGCAGGAGCAGCAACGCTAGGCCTCGGCGCATCGCAACCCCCGGGTCGAGATCTCTCCCAGCCACTGCAGGGCGGCCTGGAGCATGACGGCGCGGAAGTCATATACGGAGCGGGAGAAGGGGTCCGGGGCCCGGTCACGGGCCCGTTGCCAGGCCTCCAGGCGCTGGCGGAGGGCCTCCTCCTGTCGACGGACCACCACCTCCCACTGAGCGGGGCCCAGGGCGGCGGCGAAATAGAGGCGGCCCAGCAGGCCCAAGCGCAGGTCGCGAAGGCCCTGGACGGGGCGCTGGAGCCAGGCCTGGAAGGCGTCGGCGCCCTGGGGTGTCAGTCGGTAGGTCATCCGCCGCCGCGGCCCCCCGGCGACCCCCTCGCGGGAGATCCAGCCCTGACCCTCCAGCTTGGCCAGGATGGCGTAGACCTCGTTGCGACGGAGCTGCCAGACCTGCCCCAGGGGGGTGCCGGCCTGGAACCTCCGGGCGATGTCGTAGCCGTGGCGGCTCCCCTGGGACAGCAGCCCCAGGATGGCATATTCGGCGTCGGTGTTGGGGCGCATAGTCAAAATCTGACTATTAACGTATAGCCCGGCGGCGGACGGATCGTCAACCCCTTGTTCGAGGGCCTGGACCTCCGAGGGGGCTGGCTAGGCGCTGGAAATTAGTTCGAGTATAATACGAGCAAATGTCGAGTAACAAAATTGACCGAGGGAGAAGGCCCTTCCGTCCCTCCGACCAGGCGCCGTACGGGTCGCCGCGGGCCTTGCTGCGCTTCCTGGAGGAGGCCGGTCGTTGGGGCTGGCCGGAGCGCCTGGACGAGGGCTTCCTGGAGAGGACGGGGCTGCGGGGCGGCAGCCTATGGGAACTGAGGGTGGCCCTGCGCTTCCTGGGTCTGATGGACGAGTGGGAGGATCGGCGGGGAGAACGCTACTCTATAGTCTTCCTGCCGGAGGCGGGGCGGCGGCGCGCCCTGGCGGAGGCGGTTCGCCAGTCCTATGCCCCCCTATGGCAGACGCTGGATGTGACCAGGGCGAGCCGTGAGGAGCTAGTGGAGGCGTTCCGACGCATATACTCGCCGGAGCTGGCAGAGCGGCAGGCCCGCTTCTTCATGGGGCTCTGTCAGGCGGCCGGCATACCGCTGGCGGCCCGCCTGCGCCCCCGTCGGGAGCGGCGACGCCCCGCCGAGGCGAAGGCGCCCCCTGTGGCCCCGCCATCTGCCAGGGAGAGAGAGGAGTCGGTGCCTCCTGCAGGGGAGAGGCGAGAGCGCCCCCGGGGGGAGGAGGCCATCCAGGCCCCACAGCCATCGGCTGCCACCGTGGACGGCGAGGTGAGGGCGCCTCTGGACTGGCGAGGCCGCTATCTGGAGGTGTTGCTGCGGCGCCTGGAGCGGGCGGACCCCCGGGAGGCCTACGATCTGGAGTCACGCATCGAATCGCTGATAGGGGTCGAGACCGGGAGGAAGACGGGGCTGTGGAGCGCTCTCCTGAGACTGCTGGGCGTGATCAAGCCCCCTCCCCGCCGATAGGGGATCGGCCTGGCCGGTTGGCGGCTCGACCGGCGGTGGCGTGAAGACGGCCCGGCGTGCCGGCTGCCGTTTTCCCTACCGATCCGCAGCAGGCAGGCTGCTCCACCCCCCATTCCGTCGGGCCCGCTCCAGCACCCGAGGAACGCGGCTGGACGCTGAGGCTCAGGCTGCCGGGAGGTTCAGCCGGCCAGAGGCCGGAGGGCCTTTTATTTGGGCTATGATTAGGCTTCTGTCACCTCAGCGCTGGAGGCGGAGGAGGGCCAGAAAGGCCTCTTGGGGCACCTCTACGCGCCCGATGCGCTTCAGTCGCTTCTTCCCCTCTTTCTGACGCTCCAGGAGCTTGCGCTTGCGGGTGACATCGCCGCCGTAGCACTTGGCGAGGACGTTCTTGCGCAGGGCGCGCACCGTCTCCCGGGCGATCACCCGCCCGCCGATGGCCGCCTGTATGGGCACCTCGAAGAGCTGGCGGGGGATGAGCTCTCGCAGCTTCTCCACCAGGGCGCGGCCTACCTGGTAGGCCCTTTCGGCGGGGACGATGACGCTCAGGGCGTCCACTGGCTGGTTGTTGACCAGGATGTCCAGCCTGACCAGCCTGCCCGGGCGGTGCTCGGCGTAGGAGTAGTCCATGGTGGCGTATCCCTGAGTGCGAGACTTGAGCTGGTCGTAGAAGTCGACCAGCATCTCGGAGAGGGGGATCGTGTACTCCAGGAGGACGCGGCGGTCGCCCTCCCGCACCTGGGGCCCCTGGTCCAGGTACTCCATGCGACGGAACTCGCCCCGACGGTTGCTCACCAGCTCCATGATGGCCCCCAGGTAGCGGTCGGGGGCGATGATGGAGACGTGCATCCAGGGCTCCCGCACCTCGGCGATCTGCCCCGGCGGGGGGAGGTCGGCGGGGCTGCGCACCGCCACCTCCTCGCCGTCCGTCTTCAGGACGCGGTACTCCACGCTAGGGGCGGTAGCGATGAGGTTGAGGCCGAACTCCCGCTCCAGGCGCTCCTGGACGATGTCCATGTGCAGCATCCCCAGGAAGCCGCAACGGAAGCCCGGGCCCAGAGCCAGGGAGTTCTCCGGCTCGAAGTAGAGGGCGGCGTCGTTGAGGCGCAGCTTCTCCAGGGCCTCCCGCAGGAGGTGGAACTCCTCGGCATCGGCCGGGTAGAGGCCGGCGAAGACCATGGGCTTGGCCGGCCGGTAGCCGGGCAGGGGCTCGTTGGCCGGACGATCGTCGTAGGTTATGGTATCGCCCACGCGGCAGTCCTGGACCGTCTTCAGCCCCGTGGCCACGTATCCCACCTCGCCCGCCGTCAGGACGGGGCAGGGGGTCAGGGCGGGGCGGAAGTAGCCCACCTCCAGCGGCTCCAGGGAGCGGCCGGTGGCCATGAGTCGGAGGCGGCGCCGCGTGTCCAGGCTGCCGTCCACTACCCGGACATAGGCTACCACCCCCTTGTAGGGGTCATACTTGGAGTCGAAGACCAGGGCGCGCAGGGGGGCCTCGGGGTCTCCAGAGGGAGGGGGGACCCGCTGGACCACCGCCTCCAGGAGCTCCCGGACGCCCGTCCCCTCCTTGGCTGAGACGAAGAGTATCTCCTCTGGCCGGAAGCCGAAGGCGTCCTGTAGCTCCCGGGCCACTCGCTCCGGCTCGGCGTTGGGGAGGTCTATCTTGTTGACGGCCGGGATGATGGTCAGCCCCTGCTCCAGGGCCAGGAAGAAGTTGGCCATGGTCTGGGCCTCCACCCCCTGGGAGGCGTCCACCAGGAGGATCGCGCCCTCACAGGCGGCTAGGGCCCGGGAGACCTCGTAGGTGAAGTCCACATGGCCGGGGGTATCGATGAGGTCCAGCTCGTAGGTCTGGCCGTCGGCGGCGGTATAGAGCATGCGCACAGCAGAGGCCTTGATGGTGATGCCCCGCTCCCGCTCCAGGTCCATCTCGTCCAGCACCTGCTCCGCCATCTCGCGGGGCGAGATGGTGCCCGTGAGCTCCAGCATGCGGTCGGCCAGGGTGGACTTGCCGTGGTCTATATGGGCGATGATGCAGAAGTTGCGGATGAACCGCTGCTCCATATCATCGCCTATGGTAGCAGAGGGCAGGCTGTGGGGCGAAAGGCAGGCCCCGCCAGGGGCCCGGCGGGGACGGCCTAGCCGGGAGGGCCGCCACCAAGATTGACATAAGCGGGGCCGTGCTGGTGGATGCCGTCGGGCTCTATGGTCACCAGGAGGCGGCCGCCGGGGCCGTAGATGCGGCCCTCCACCATGATGTTGCCGTTGGGGAGCCGCTCCAGGGTCAGCAGGATCTCTCCGTTGGAGTCGGATATCTCGACGCGCCGGTACTGCTCGCTGCCGATCTCGATCAAGGCATCACCTCCGCGTCTCTTCAGATCATGACTAGGTCTTCGCCGCCGTCCACGTGGATGACGTTCCCCGTGACCCAGGGGGAGTCGTCCTTGGAGAGGAGGAGGATGGTGCGGGCCACATCCCCGGGCTCGGTGATGCGGCCGCCCGGGTTGTGGGCCCTGGCGAACTCCAGCATCCGCTCGTGGCCGGGGATCTTGCGCAGGGCGGGGGTATCGGTGACGCCGGCCTGGATGGCGTTGACGGCGACGCCCCGTCCCGCCAGCTCCACTGCCAGGTGCTTGACGTGGTACTCCAGGGCTGCCTTGGCCGCTCCCACCGGGCCATAGGCCGGGAAGACGCGGTGGGAGCCGGCGCTGGTCATGGCGAAGACCTTGCTCCCCGGGCCTAACAGACGCCGGTAGACCATGTCCTGCACCCAGTAGACCAGGCTGTGGGCCATGACGTCCAGAGTCATCTCCATCTGGGCCCGCGTCACCGCCTGGCCGGGATCTTCCGGGACATAGGGGCGCAGGGTGCCGAAGGCCAGGGAGTGGAGGAGGACGCGGACATACTCCCCCTCCGGGAGGCGCTCCCGTATGGCGTCCAGCACCTGCCGGCGCTTGGCGTCGTCGGCGGCGTTGGTGTTGAAGAAGACAGCCTCGCTCCCCAAGTCCTGGATCTGGTGGATGACCCGCTGAGCGTTGGGCAGAGTGGCCCGCAGGTCCAGGTGCACGCCGAAGATGTTCATCCCCTCCCGCGCCAGCTCCAGGGCGACGGCGGCACCGTGGCCGCTGGAGGCCCCCAGAATGAGGGCCCATTTGCCTCTCAGGGGTCTCATAGACGTTCCTCCTGCTGGCTGGGACCTATAAAAATGCGCTGAGGAAAGGATAATGGTAGGTGAAGGTAGAGGGAAGGGGGTCAGGAGGGGGGCGTCTCCAGGAGACGCTCCAGATAGGGCCGCAGCTCCCCGGACGTCCGGGGGTCCCGCATGGCCAGGGAGAGGGAGGCCTTGAGGAGCCCCAGAGGGTTCCCAGTGTCCAGCCATTCCCCTTCCAGGCAGCGGGCGTAGACGGCACCGCGACCGCACAGCGTGGCCAGGGCGTCCGTGAGCCAGACCTCTCCCCCCTTCCCCACCGGGGTGGCTTCCAGGACGGGGAAGACCTCCGGCGTCAGCACCAGCCGCCCCACGATGGCCAGGGCGGAGGGCGCCTCCTCCGGGGCGGGCTTCTCCACGGTGCGGCGGACGCGGAAGACGCCATCGCCCAGGGGCTCCGGGTCTATGACGCCGTAGCGGTGGACCTCCTCCCGGGGGACCTCGGCCACCCCCAGCACGTGACCGCCCCAGCGGGCCTGCGCCTCGATGAGCTGGCCGATGGCCGGCCGGTCGCTCACCACGATGTCGTCCGGATAGAAGAGGGCGAAGGGGCCGTCCGCCAGGAGCCAGCGGGCCTGCAGGAGGGCGTGGCCGGTGCCCAGCCGCTCCTTCTGGTAGACGAAGGCCAGGGAGCCCAGGCTGGCCAGGCGGCGCACCGTCTCCAGGCGGTCCTCGTCCCCCTTGGCGGCCAGGGCCTCCTCCAGCTCCCACGCCCTGGCGAAGTGACTGGCCATCACCTCCTTGCCCAGGGAGGTGACGATGACCAGCTCCTGGATACCGGCCGCCACTGCCTCTTCCACGATGTGCTGGATGACCGGCCGGTCCAGGAGCGGCAGCATCTCCTTGGGGACTGCCTTGCTGGCCGGCAGGAACCGGGTGCCGAAGCCAGCGGCCAGGATAATCCCCTTGCGGACCGTCATAGCCTCCCTACCCCGTGTGAGGTCCCGTCGCTCATTCTACCTGTGACGGAAGGCCGGCGACAAGCTGAAATGGGACTTGACGAATAGCGTTATATGGTTAAGGTGTAGAGAGGGGCCGTGCTAGGCGGGGAGCTGGCGGTGCCCTGGACCCGCAATCCGCCATAGCGGGGCTGAATTCCCGCTCGAGGTCCGGCGCCGTGGTCACTGCCGCCGCTGTACGGCGATGATGGCTGGGTCCTGCGCGGCGGGGCGCTATGAACCCCGTCAGGCCTGGAAGGGAGCAGCGGTAAGTAGTAGCCCCGGGCGCCGCAGGTAGGCCTGGTCGGAGCTGGTTAACGGCGGTAAGCCCGTGGTGACGGGTCGACAGCGGGTGCACGGCCCCTTAAGGCCAGGCATCGCCCCGGCCTGACCAGATACAAAAGGGGGGGACTTGACGGGCTTAGCGAGGCGGGCCTGTCCCTGGGTGGCCCGCTGCCGCGAAGCTATCGCCAGACCTTTCATAGAGTGGTTGGCCAGACGCCAGCCCAGCGCCAGGCACCACCTGCCCATGGGCCTGGTCGGTGGGCTGGCGGCCTTGGTTATACTGGCCATCCCCCAGCTCTCCAGCGAGAGCGGGGAGCGGCCGCATACCGCCATCGCCTGGCACAGCGGCATCATCGTCCTGCCGGTCTCCAAGTCCGGCCAGATCTCTTTGGGCTCCTTCCCGCCCGAGGGCTATCTGGACTTCACCGTTCAGGACGGCCCTCTTTCCCTGACGGCCTACTCCCGGCCCACAACGGTGGGGGAGGCGCTGACAGCGCTGGGTATCCAGCTACGGCCCCGGGACAGGGTCGTGCCCACGCCGGAGACCCCCCTGACGGCTGGTCTCAAGGTTCTGGTGCGGCGGGCGGCCTCCGTCACCCTGGTGGTGGGGGGCGAGGCGCGGCCGGTGGAGACGCAGGCGACGACGGTGGGCCAGCTCCTCAAGGAAGAAGGCGTGGAGCTGGGTCCCCTGGACCGGGTGACGCCCCAGACCAGCGCCCTCGTCAAGAACGGCATGGCCATCGAGGTGGTGCGGGTCCAGGTGGGGCGGGAGGTGCAGGAGGAGACCATCCCCCGGCCGGTGGAGTACCGGGACGATCCCAATCTGCTCAGCGGCCGCAGCTACGTGCTGCAGCCGGGAGCGGACGGCCTCATCCGCCGCGAGTTCGAGATCAGGAGGGAGAACGGCCGGGAGGTGGCCCGCGCCTTGGTGAGCGAGACGACGGTGCCGCCGCAGCCACGGGTGGTAGTACGGGGGACGGCGCGCCTCGCCCCGGCGGGCGGCAACTGCGCCGGCCTGGCCTACCGGGAGGCCCTCACCGTGTGGGCTACCTGGTACAACCCGGCCAGCGCCGGGGGCTACATCACCGCCACCGGCGCCATCCTGGACTACGGAATCGTGGCCGTGGATCCCACGGTCATCCCTCTGGGGACGCGCATGTGCGTGCCCGGGTATGGCATCGCCGTGGCGGCGGACACGGGCGGTGGCGTCAGGGGGTACATGATAGACCTGGGCTACCCGGCCGGCGTCATCCCCACCTGGCGCACCGGCTACGTGACCATTTACATCCTCAACTGAAGCCGGCGACGCCACCCTGCGCCCGGCCCCTTCCGAGGGCCTTCAGCTCACCGCCCGCTTCACCAGGCCGGCGATCCTCGCCTCCTCGGCGGCGGTCATCTCCTTCAGGGCGAAGGAGACCGGCCACATAGCCCCTTCGTCCAGGTTCGCCGCGTCGGTGAAGCCGAACGTGGAGTACCTCGTCTTGAACTTGTGGGCTCCCTGGAAAAAGCAGACGACCTTGCCGTCCCTGGCGTAGGCAGGCATGCCATACCAGAGCCGCGGCCAGAGGGCCGGCGCCGTGGCCTTGACGATGGCGTGGACCCGCTGGGCCATGGTACGGTCCGGCTCGGGCATCTCGGCGATCTTGGCCAGCACATCGGCCTCATCGTCGGCCCGCGGCGAGCGTCGGCGCCCTGCCTTCATCTCACGGGCGCGCTCCTGCATGGCGGCCCGCTCCTCGGCCGTGAACCCCTCGGTGGATTCCTCGTTCGCGCCGGCTTCCCTGGCGGACTTGCGCCTTTCCTTCATCGCGGGGCTCCTCCTCTACGGGTCTGGAAGGGGGGCGTACTCATGCTGGCCTGGAGGCGTCGTGACGGTAGCACCCAGCGCCGCACATCGTCCATCATACATACGAAGGCTCTATCATGGTCCCTAGGGGGTGCGCGAAGGCTGTGATGGGCCTGCGTCATCGGCGGCGGGCGCTGGGGCAGCACTGGCTCCGCGACCAGCGCTATCTGGTCCGCATCGCCCGGGCGGCCGATTTCTCCCCCCAGGATACCGTTATAGAGGTGGGCCCGGGGACGGGCAACCTGACCCGTCTTCTCCTGGCGAGGGCGACCCGCCTCGTCGCCGTGGAGGTGGACGAGGCTCTGGCGGCCTCTCTGGGCGGGCGCTTCCCCCGGGCGACCAACCTGACGGTGGTGGCGGCGGATGTCCTCAGCCTTCCGCCGGCGGAGCTCCTGGCGCGGGCGAACGCCGGGCCGCCCTATGTGGTGGTGGGCAACCTCCCCTACGCCATCGGCACGGCGGTGCTGCGTCACTTCCTGCGGGACGAGGTGCGGCCCCGCTGGCTGCTGGTGATGCTGCAGGAGGAGGTGGCGCGCAGCATCGTCGCCGCGGCAGGGGGCATGACCTATCTCAGCGTGGAGATGCAATGCCTGGCCGAGCCGAGGCTCCTGTTCACGGTGCCGCCGCGGGCCTTCTCTCCCCCGCCGCAGGTGCGCTCGGCCGTGCTGCGGCTGGAGGCCCGGGGGAGCCCCCTCCTGCCGGAGGGGGAGCTGGACGCCTTCCTGCGCTTCGTCCAGGGAGGGTTCGCCGCGCCCCGCAAGCAGCTCCGCAACTCGCTGGCCCTGGGCCTGAGGCTCCCGCCGGCGAGGGCGGAGGCTCTCCTCCTGGCGGCGGGGCTGCAGCCTGCACGTCGCCCCGGCGAGCTGACGCTCCACGAGTGGCTCCGTCTCTACAGGACGGCGGCCGCACAGGGCCTGGTGTGACAGAGATGCGAGCGAAGGCGCCGGCCAAGATCAACTGGACGCTGGAGGTGCTGGGCCGCCGGCCGGACGGCTACCACGAGGTGCGCACCGTTCTCCAGACCATCGCCCTGTGGGACGAGCTGGAGTTCTCGCCCGGCCGGGGGCTGTCCCTGCGCTGCGAGGGCCCCCACGAGGCCAGGGAGGACGACCTCGTCCTGCGGGCCGTCCGCTGCCTGGGGCAGGAGGGGGGCCTGAGCATCGTCCTGCGCAAGCGCATACCGCCAGGGGCGGGACTGGGCGGCGGCAGCTCCGACGCCGCCGCCACCCTGCGCGCTCTCCGTCGCCTCCTCTCGCTCCCCCTCTCCGAGGCAGAGCTGCTGGAGCGGGCGGCCGGGCTGGGCTCCGATGTCCCCTTCTTCCTCCACGGGGGGACGGCGCTGGCCGGCGGCCGCGGCGAGCGGCTCTCCCCGCTGCCGGACGCCCCCAGGGTGTGGCTGGTGCTGGTGGTGCCCCCGTTCACTCTGCCTGGGAAGACCGCCCGCATGTACGGCTCCCTCTCTCCCGCCGCCTACAGCGATGGCTCCTTCACCGAGCGTTTCCTGGAGCGGCTGGGCGAGCAGGGGCTGGTGGACGAGAACTACATGCACAACGCCTTTGAGGCCGTGGCCTATGCCCTCTTCCCTGACCTGGCCCTCTACCGGGCAGCGCTGCTGCGGGCGGGGGCCAGGCGAGTGCACCTGGCGGGGAGCGGGCCTGTCCTCTTCGCCCTCGCCACCAGCGAGGAGGAGGCGCGGGCCGTTCACCTTCGGCTGGAGCTGCCGGCGGGCCAGGCGCTGGTCACCCACACGGTGGGGCGGGCGGAGGCCCTGGAGGGGTAGGTCGATGGCGGAGGTCTTCTCCGGCGCGGTGCTGGGCTACGGCCTCTCCCTGGTGCTAGTGTGGCCCCTAAGCCTGGGGCTGGTGCGGGCCAGCGAGCGGGTGCCCGCCCTATCGCGGGCCATCGCCCCCAATATCAACGCCGTGATGCTGGCGGTGCCCCTCTCCCTGCTCCTTTTCACCTGGGGGCCCCTCGTCGGCATCATCCTGGGGATGCTCTACCGTGGCGCCCTGGACAATCTGCCGGGGGATGGCCTGGGTAGCCCGAACTGGGCCTTCACCCTGGGGGTGCTCCTCTTCGGCGGCGGGCTCCTGGGGGCGATCTTCTATGTGTGGCAGCGCCTCTCCTGGTGGCTGGTGGCCACGGTGGCCGTCTGGGTGGGCGCCTTCGGCTGGGGGTTGCCCTACCTGGCGCGGGCGGCGCCTTGAGGGGGCGCCGGCGTGGACAGAGACGGGCCGATGACTTACCTTACGTAGTGACATGGCTGGTACCATCGTCGACATGCACGTGCACACCGTGCGCGGCGCCTCCGACTCCTCCCTGCGACCAGAACAGCTCATCGAGGAGGCCCGTCGCATCGGGCTGACGGGCGTCAACATCACGGAGCACGACCGCGCCTGGGACGACCACGAGGTGGAGGAGTTCCGGCGCCGCTCAGGCCTCTTCGTCAGCCGGGGCATGGAGGTCTCCACCGACTTGGGCCACATCATCGTCGTTGGCCTGACCCGCTACGTGCCGGGCATCCGCAAGGCGACGGAGCTGCGCCGGGTGGTGGACGAGGTGGGGGGCTTCATGATCGCCGCCCACCCCTTCCGCCACTTCTTCGACCCCGTCCACTACCGGCGGGACGGTCGACCCCCGGTGGAGCTGACGCCGGAGGCGGCCGCCCGACTGCCCATCTTCCAGCTCGTGGACGAGGTGGAGGTGGCCAACGGCGGCTGCACGCCCCGGGAGAACGCCTTCGCCCTGGCGGTGGCCCGCCTCCTGGGCAAGCGGGGCATCGGCGCCAGTGACTGCCACTCCACCAACGGCCTGGGCTGCTTCGTCACCGTCTTCGACGAGGAGCTGGAGTCTCAGGAGCACATGCTGGCGCTCCTGAGAGCGGGCCGCTACTATCCGGCCGCTGGCCTCAACGTGGGCCAGCTCCGCCCCTTCGAGGAAACGGTGACCGACCTCATCCCCGGCTAGGCGGAAAGGGATGGCGTCTCCGGCCCCCGTCTCCAGAGTGGAGTTGCGACCCCTGGGCCCGGGGGACCGCGAGCGACTGGCCACCTGGTGCCCGGGGCTGGCCGCGGCCGGCCAAGAGATGCTGGTGGGAGTCTGGGAGGGGGAGGAGCTGCGAGGGGCCCTGGGCTACCGTCTGGGGAGCCCCCGGGGCGGCTGGTGCACCTTCACCCTGGCCGTCATCGAGCCGGCACGCCGTGGCTACGGCCTAGGGAGTGAGTCGGTGCGACGGCTGGAGGAGGAGGCGGAACGTCAGGGGGCGCGGGCCTTCCAGGCGCTGGCGCCCCTGGAGCTGGGCCTGGCCTTTTATTTTTGGCTAAGATTAGGTTACCGACCTCTCGTTCCCCAGGGGCAGGCGATGCCCATGGTGAGAGAGCTCTGAGGAGGTAGGCCATGGAAGACCTCTTCCGCTACCTGGACGACCACCTGAGCGAGGCGCTGCGAGAGCTGCAGGAGCTGTGCCGGCTGCCCACCGTGAGCGCCCAGGGCAAGGCCATAGAGGAGACGGCGGAATGGGTGGCCGCCCGCCTGCACGCCCTGGGCTTCGAGGCGGAGGTGCTGCCCAAGCCCCGGGAGGGCAACCCCGTAGTCTACGCCTACCAGGCGGGGGACTCGCCCCGCACGCTCCTCTTCTATGACCACTACGATGTCCAGCCCCCGGAGCCCCTGGAGTTGTGGAGCTCTCCCCCCTTCCAGCCCACCCTGCGGGAGGGGAAGCTCTTCGGCCGTGGCGTCTCCGACAACAAGGGGAACATCATCGCCCGCCTCTACGCCATACGGGCTTGGCGAGAGGTGCGAGGCGGGCTCCCCTGCAGCGTCAAGTTCTGCATCGAGGGGGACGAGGAGATCGGCAGCCCGGAGATGGAGGAGTTCGTGGCCGAGCACCGCGAGCTCCTCAAGGCCGATGCCTGCCTCTGGGAGGGGGGCGGCGTCACCTGGGACGGCCGCCCTCAGCTCACCCTGGGGGTGAAGGGGCTCCTCTACGTGGAGCTGGCGGCCCGCACCATTGACCGCGACGCCCACTCCTCCTGGGGGACGGTGCTCCCCAACGCCGCCTGGCGGCTGGTCTGGGCCCTCGCCACCATCAAGGGGCCAGACGAGCGGGTGCGCATCGACGGCTTCTACGAGCAGGTGCGGCCACCCACGCCCCAGGAGCTGGCAGCGGTGGACGCCATGCCCGACGAGGAGGAGGAGACGCTGCGCAGCTATAGCATCAGGGAGTTCGTCGCTGGCCTCTCCCCCCGGGAGGCCCGCCGACGCCACATCTTCGACCCCACGGCCACCGTGGACGGCCTCCTCTCCGGCTACACCGGACCGGGGCCCAAGACCGTCCTGCCGGCGGAGGCGCTGGCCAAGATGGACTTCCGTCTGGTGCCGGACCAGGACCCGCTGGACCTCTTGGAGAAGCTGAGGCGGCACCTGGAGCGGGAGGGCTACGGCGACATCGAGGTGCGGCTCCTCAGCGCCGAGCGGCCGGCCCGCACGCCGGTGGATCACCCCATCGTCCAGATGGCGCGGGAGACGCTGCGGCGGGTCTACGGGAAGGAGCCGGTGGTGGTGCCCTCCATGGCGGGGACGGGGCCCCTCTATCCCTTCGTCAGTACCCTGGGCCTCCCCACCATCGACTTCGGCGTCGGCTACCCGGACACCCGCATTCACGCCCCGGACGAGAACATACGGGTGGAGGACTTTCTGCGGGGGGCCAAGGCGGTGGTCGCCCTGCTGGAGGACTTCGCCCGGGCGGGCTAGCCCTCTTCGCCGGCGCCGGGGATCATCTCGCTGGCCCCGCCGGTCACCCTGGTCTCCGCGCACACGGCGCAGAGGTAGAGCATCCCTCAGCAGGCATAAGGGTTGGGCATGACGCGGCCGCAGGCGCGGTCGGAGGAGAAGTGGAACGGACCGCCACAGAGGTAGCAGGGGAGCCCCTCTCCCGTCGCGATCTCCTGCTGGCAGATACGGCAGAGCACGGCTTCACCTAGTGGCCACGGCCCACCGGCGGCTCCTGCCCGGCGGCCCTGCCCAGGCAGACGTTGCAGGCATACTCCAGGACCAGGTACTGCTCGTCCAGCCAGGCGATGCCGCAGTCGTCTGCCGCGGGGGCGCCGCTCCAGCTCCAGTGGAAGAGGCCACCGCAGCCGTTGCAGGCGGCGTAGTCGGCGGCGCCCAGGGGAGCACCGCAGACGTGGCAGGGGGCGTTCGACAGCTTCTCCAGTCCCATCATGCCTTCTCTACCTCGCCGGCCGCTAGCAGAGCCCGCACCATCTCCATCTCCTCCTCCCGGGAGCGGACGCGTCCCTCCAGGCGGGCGTCCCTGAGGGCGGCCAGGAGCTGGCCCATGCGAGGCCCCCGGGGCACGCCCAATCGCAGGAGGTCTCGGCCGCCCAGCGCCGGCCTCACCTGGCGCCACTCTCTAAGGTAGCGCAGGACGGTCCCTCTGGCTAGCTCGTCGCCGACGAGGGCGAAGGCCCAGAGGGCGGCCGTGGGGAAGGGCTCCAGCAGCCGCACCACCTGGCTGGGGGAGGCGTCCCCGGCCAGGCCCCGGGCCGCCCGGCGGAGACGGGGCATGGCCAGCACCGCCTCCCGCTCCCGTCGGTTCAGGGAGAGGCGCTGGGCCAGGGAGGCCGCCTCCCCCTCCGTCAGGCGGGCGGCCAGGACGGCCAGGTACAGGGGCGGGCCGGCCTCGGCGCCGGCCAGGGAGGGGGCGAGGGCGAAGGCGCGGGCCATCCCGTCATCGAAGGCGAGGGCGGGATGGATGTGGCGAAGGGCGCCCAGCCCCTCCAGGAGGGCGAGGGCGTCGGCTGGCCTCTCTTCCTCGAGGGTGCGCAGCAGCTCGTGGTGGAGCCGGGGCCCGCTGATGGTGGCCAGGTAGGGGGCATCCCTCTCCATCCAGGCCAGCGTCCTCGCCTCGAGGTGGAAGGAGAAACGAGCGGCGTAGCGGGCGGCCCGCAGGATGCGAGTGGCGTCGTCCTGGAAGCTGGCCTCGTGGAGGACGCGCAGGAGGCCGGATCGCAGGTCGGCCAGGCCGCCGTGGGGGTCCAGGAGCCGGCCCTCCCGGGCGCCGCTCAGGGCGAGGGCCATGGCGTGGACGGTGAAGTCCCGCCGCCCCAGATCGTCCTCGATGGCGGCGGGCCGCACGCGAGGGAGGGCGCCCGGCCGCGGGTAGCTCTCCGCCCGGGCGGTGGCCAGGTCCAGACGGTAGCCCGGGCCCAGCACGGTGGCGGTGCCGAAGGCGCCGTGGATGGTGGCGCGGGCCCCCTCCAGGGCAGCCGCTGCGGCCTGCGCCAGGGCGGGGGCGTCCCCCTCCACCACCAGGTCCAGGTCCAGGGTGGGGCTTCCCAGGAGGAGGTCGCGTACGCTGCCCCCCACCAGATAGAGGGGGAGACGACGCTCACGGGCCAGGGCCAGGAGGAGGGAGAGGGCCTGGCCCTGTGCGGGGCCCAGACGGGCCCATAATTTTACTGTCAAGTTTGGCTTTTCCACGACGCGCCCTGCATTATAGCCTCCTCAGCTTGACAGCGGCAGCCCGGACAGATATGATGGCCCCTAGTCGGGAACGGCGCCCCAGGAGCGTCCGGGCGGCCCTTTCCGCTTACCGGCGAGCTTTTATTGACGTTATGTTTAAGCTATGATGGAGCGAGCGCGGGACTGGCGAGAGCTGGCGGAGCGGGCGAGGCTCTCCTTCCGGCGTCCCGAGCTGCTGCAGCAGGCCCTCGTCCACCGCTCCTACGTGAACGAGGCCCGCGGCCAGGGGCTGGAGGACAACGAGCGCCTGGAGTTCCTGGGGGACGCTGTCCTCAATCTCGTGATAAGCGAGCACCTCTACCACCTCTTCCCCGGCCGGACGGAGGGAGAGCTGAGCCAGATGCGGGCCCACCTGGTGCGCTGGGATACGCTGGCAGCTGTGGCGGAACGTCTCTCCCTGGGAGAGTACCTGGTGCTGGGGCGGGGGGAGGCCCTCTCCGGCGGCCGGCGGCGGCCCTCCAACCTGGTGGGCGCCCTGGAGGCCGTGATAGGCGCCGTCTTCCTGGACCGCGGCCTCCCGGCGGCGCGGCGGTTGGTGCTGCGGCTGCTGGGGCCGGAGCTGGAGCGGCTGGCGGCCGGGGAGCCGGTGGTGGACAGCAAATCGGAGTTGCAGCGGGTAGTGCAGTCACGCTGGCACCAGTTGCCTCGTTACCGGGTGGTGGAGGCGGAGGGGCCTGACCACGCCAAGACCTTCACGGTAGAGGTAGTGCTGGGCGAGAGGGTGTTGGGACGTGGCCGGGGCAGGAGCAAGAAGCAGGCCGAGCTGGAGGCCGCTCGCCAGGCCCTGGAGGCCCTCTCCACGGCCAGCTAGCCCATGTACCTGAAGCGGCTGGAGATAGCCGGCTTCAAGAGCTTCGCCAGTCGGACGGTCTTCGAGTTCGGGCCGGGCATCACCGCTATCATCGGCCCCAACGGCTCCGGAAAGTCCAACATCGCCGAGGCCCTGCGCTGGGTGCTGGGGGAGCAGTCCACCCGTCTGCTGCGGGCCCGCAAGACGGAAGAGGTCATCTTCGCCGGTTCGCAGCGTCGTCCGCCCGCCGAGCGGGCTGAGGTCTCCATCGTCCTGGAGGACCAGGGCGGCGGCTTGCCCTTCGCCGCCTCCGAGGTGGTCATCGCCCGCCGCGCCTACCGGACCGGCGAGAGCGATTACTTCATCAACGGTCGCCGTGCCCGCCTGCGGGACGTCCAGGAGCTGTTGCTGGAAGCCACGGGCTTCGCTGGCAGCGGCTCCTCCTACGCCTTCATCGGGCAGGGGGCGGTGGAGGCCTTCCTCCAGATGCGGCCAGCGGAGCGCCGTCAGCTCATCGAGGAGGCGGCCGATGTCCAGCGCTACCGTTGGCGGCTGGACGCCGTTCGCTCCCACCTGGACGCCGCCGGCGAGGCCCGGGAGCGGCTACAGATGCTCCTGGACGAGATCTCTCCTCGCCTCGCCCAGTTGGAGCGACAGGCCCGTCGGGCGGCCGAGCACGCCCGCCTCTCCCGAGAGCTACAAGAGGCCCTCCGCTCCTGGTACGGGGCGAAGTGGCGACAGCTCCAGGGGCGTCTCCTCCTCGCCCGGGAGGCCCTCCAGGAGGCGGAGGCCGCCGAAGCCCGCCTCAGGGGGGAGGCTGAGGGCTATCGTCGGGAGCTGGCGGCGGTGGAGGGAGAGGTAACGCGCCTGCGGGCCGCCGTCCGGGAGGCGACCGAGCGCCTCCAGCGGCTGCGAGAGGCCCTCCATCAGCAGGAGCAGGGCGTAGCCCTCGCTCAGCAACGCCTGGCCATGCTCCGGGGCCGCCGCGAGGAGCTGGCCGAAGAGCTGGCGGCCCTCCAGGAGGAGCGCCGTGCCGCCGCCCCGCCGGACGAAGGGCGCCGGCGGGAGGAGGAGCTGCGGGCGGCTATGGCCCAGGCGGCCCAGGAGCTGGCCCGAGAGCGGGAGCGCCTCCAGCAGGTGGAGGGCGAGTGGCAGGAGCTCCTGGCCTCCCTCCGCTCCGCCCGCGAGAGGACGGAGCGGCTGCGGACGGCCGCCGCCGAGGCTGCCCGCCGCGCCGAGCGCCTTCGCTCCTCCCACGGGGAGGGCAACCGCCGCCTGGCCGCTGAGGAGGGACGCCGCCGCCAGCTCATCCGTCAGATGGCCCAGACCGTCCAAGAGTTGCGGGCCCTGCGGGAGGAGGACTCCATCCTCCAGGCCCAGGCGGAGGCCCTGGCCCAGAGGGCCCAGACACTGGAGCGGGAAGCGGCCCAGGTGCGGGCCAACCAGGCGCAGGTGCAGGCCAACCAGCAGTCCCGTCGGGCGCGCCTGGAGGAGCTGCGCTCCCGCCTCCAGTTCCTGCAGGAGGTGGAGCGACGCCTCTACCCGGAGGGCGCCCAGCCAGAGGAGGGCGTCCTCGTCCCGGGTCTGGAGGCCCTCCTGTACCGGGTGGTGCAGGTGCCCCCGGGGCTGGCCAGGGCCATAGAGGCTGCCCTGGGCGAGTGCCTGGAGGCCGTCCTCGTCCCTACCTATCAGGACGCGGTGGCCGGGGCGGGCGCCATCGCCGGGCAGGGGATGCCCCGCACCTACGTGGTCCCCCTGCAGGGGCTGCGGCCCGCCTATCCTCTGAGCGTTCTCAAAGAGAAGGGCATCATAGGGGTGGCCGCCCGGCTGGTCAGGTGCGATCCCCGCTATCGCCCGGTGGTGGACGCCCTCCTGGGCCGGGTCATCGTCGTCAAAGACCTGGAGGTGGCGCAGCGGGTGGCCCGGCGCGGCTTGGGCACGGTGGTCACCCTGGACGGCATCGTCTTCCATCCCTGGGGGGCCATATCCGCTGGCCAGCCCCGCTCCAGCCGCCCCCTCCCCCTGCGAGCGGACTGGGACAGAGAGGGGCTAAGCCAGGAGGTCCAGCGCTTATCGGCCCTCCTGGAGGTAGGTCAGCGGGAGCTGGAGCGCCTCCAGGGAGAGGCCCGGGAGCGAGAAGAGGCGCTGGCCGGCCTGCGGGCGGAGCTGGCCGCCCTGACCCGACAGCGGCAGCGCCTCGGTGAGGAGATGACGCGGCGACGCCAGCGGCTGGCCCAGATGCGGGGCGAGATGCGGGGCCTCGTATCCTCCCTCGCCCGCCTGCGGGAGGAGGACCGGGAGGCGCTGGGGGAGGCCCGGGAGCTGGAGGAGAGGAGCAAGGCCCTGCTGGAGGAGGCGGCGGAGGCGGAAGGGCTGGCGCTCCAGATGCAACGGGCCCAAGAGCTGATGGGGCCGCGTCGACAGGAGGCGCTGGCGGCCGTCGCCGCCGCCAGCGCTCGCCTGGCCGGCCTGGAGCGGGAGCTGGCCGCACTGGCGGAGGAACGCCAGCGCCGACATCAGCAGCTCGCTCGTCTGGAGGAACGGACGCGGGCCAAGGAGGGGCAGCTTCGCCACCTGGAGGAGGAGATGGCCGCCATCGCCGCCGCCCTGGAGGCGGACGGGCGCCGCCTGGAGGGGCTGCGACGGGAGCTGGAGGCGGCCACCGCCCAGGCCCCGCCGGGGGAGGCGCTGGCCCAGGCGGAGGCCAGGGAGCGGGAGCTGCGGGCCCGGCTCATGTCCGTGCAGGAGACTCTCATCCAGGCCGAGCGGCGCCTGGCGGAGGCAGGGGCCGAGGTGCGCCACCTGGAGGCAGAGGCGGCGTCCCTGCGCCAGCGCCTCCAGGAGGAGGGGCTCCAGGTGGATCTGCCTGCCCTTCCCCTGGGCGATGGCCAGCCCGGTCAGGTGAACGAAGAGGAGCTGGCCGCCCTGGAGCAGCGGATAGAGCGGCTGCGGGGCCAGCTACGGCGCTTGGGCTCCGTCAACCCCGAGGCGGAGGCGGAGTATCGGGAGCTGCGGGAGCGCCACGATGGCCTCCGCAGCCAGATGGCGGACCTGGAGGGGGCGGCGGCCGTCATCGGCCGGGCGGTGGAGACGCTGGAGGAGTTCCTCCGCCAGCGCTTCCGGGCCACCTTCCAGACGGTGAGTGAGGGCTTCAGCCGCTACTTCCGCTCCTTCATGCCCGGGGGCGAGGCGCGGCTCGTCCTCACGGAGGGGGAGGAGCCAGGGGTAGAGATGGTGGCCCGCCCGCCGGGGAAGCGGGTGCGCACCCTGAACCAGCTCTCGGGTGGGGAGCGCTCCCTGACGGCCATGGCCTACCTCTTCGCCCTGCTGGAGGCCAATCCCTGGCCCTTCTGCGTCCTGGACGAGGCCGATGCCATGCTGGACGAGGCCAACGTGGGCCGCTTCGCCGCCGGCCTGCGGGAGCTGGCCTCCCAGACCCAATTCATCGTCATCACCCACAACCGCCGCACCATCGAGGCCGCCGATGCTGTCTACGGCATATCCATGGGGCCGGATGGCGCCTCGCGCGTCATCTCCCTGCGCCTGAGCGAGGTGGCGGCCGCCGAGGCCTAGCCGCGGTCGCCTCCCACTGGGCGGCGGGCCGGCGGCTGAGGCGGCCGGTAGGGGACCGGCACATACTCCACGGAGGGCCGTCCTGCCCCCGCCTGAGGGTAGAGGTCCATGAGGCGGTAGATCTCGGTGGGCATGTCGGTGCTGACGTTCAGGTTCAACTGGCGCGCCTGATCCACGGTGATGGGGTAGTCATGGGTCCAGGTGCCGCTGGTGAGGAGGTCTGCCACTCGCTCCGCCTCCTCTGGCGCCAGGCGCTCGGTCAGCAGGTCGGCCACGGTCTCCCGCATCTGGCGGAGCGCCTTGCGAGAGATGTCGGCCAGGATCAGGGTCTGGTCGTCCAGCTCGTTGGTCTCCTTCTGGGAGACTACCTGAAGGATGGAGGCGGCCGGGTACTGGCCCACCTGGGGGTCCACGGGGCCCAGGACAGCGTTCTCGTCCATCACTATCTCGTCGGCGGCCAGGGCGATGAGGGTGCCGCCGCTCATGGCGTAGTGGGGGACGAAGACGGTGACCTTCCCGGGCCGCCTCTTCAACGAATAGGCTATCTGCTCCGCCGCCAGCACCAGGCCTCCGGGCGTGTGGAGGACCAGGTCTATGGGCACCTGGGGGTCCGTCATCTTGATGGCCCGTAGCACCTGCTCCGAATCGTCCATGTCTATGTAGCGCACTATGGGGAAGCCCAGCAGGCTCATGGTCTCCTGACGATGGATGAGGGTGATGAGGCGGCTCCCCCGCTGCCGCTCTATCTCCCGGATGAGGCGCATCCGCTGCGCCATGAGGAGGCGGCGCTGTATGGCGGGCTGGAGGGCGGCCAGGATGAAGAAGATCCAGAGGAGATCGAATATGGAAAAGGTCATGGGTCTCCTCCGCTGTCCGTCCTAGCGCTGATTATAGGCGAGGGCAGCCGGTCAGACACCTGCCGCATGGGCCAAGCCCTCGTTGGTCTTCGCCGGTGCGAAAAGCCTGGGGCGCCGCTTCCTGCAGCGTGCCTTCCCCCTGACTGCCTGTTCGCAGGACGAAGGGCTGGGGCCTAGCCTGTGTGACAGGTGTAGTCCCCCCCGTAGCCGTTCAGGGGGAACTGGACCAGCCAGGGCATCCCCCCGGCGAACCAGTAGGTGGGGTCAGCACAGCGGGCCTGGGCGCTCCGCAGGTCCCCCGCTCCGGCCACCCAGATGGGCAGGCCGGGGCTGAAGTCGCCGGCGATGATGCTCCACTGCCGACGGGTGGAGTAGATGCCCACCGTGCGCCCCTGTTCCTGCAGGTAGTCGATGGCCCCCTGGATGACCAGGGCGTTCAGCTCCGTCCGCTTGGACCAGGTGTTGGTGGTCTCGATGTCCAGCCACCACACCTGGGCCGAGGCCCCCTGAGAGGCGGCATAGGCGAGGGCGTATTCGGCGGCGTTGTAGCCGTAGTTGTAGGACTGACAGGCTTTGTCGCCGCGGCGGCACTCCCCCATGGGCCCCCTCAGGCCATTGGCGGCGGTGGAGCCCGCCGCATAGTTCAGGTTCATGTAGAGGGAGGGGGCCGTGGGGGCGGAGCTGGCCCACCGGAAGAGGGCGCTCAGGCAGGGGTTCTGGGTGAAGGCGCGCCCTCCCGTCACCCCGACGATGGCGAAGTCGAAGGAGAGGGCACCCAGGGTGTCGTCGCACTGGGGCCAGGAGAGGTCGTAGCCGATGCCGCCGGGCGGATAGGGGTTCTCCTCCCCGACGGCCAGGGATGCCTTGGGGGAGGAGAGGAGGAGGGCTAGGACGGCGGCGAAGGCCGCCACCTGGGCGATGGCCCTCAAGGCGTGTTCTCCACGGCTGCCTGGGCGGGCCCCTTCATGGACATGGCGCAGTATGGCAGCCGGAAGCTGCCCCCGTCAAGCCCGCTGGCCTGACCTTTGACCCTCCCACCGGCCCCTGATATCCTCTCCCCGGAGAGATGTTAGGCCTGTTCGGACGAGGACGTCGCACCCAGGAAGCGGTAGAGCGGACGCAGCGCACCTGGTTCTCCCGCATCGGTGGGCTCTTTCAGCGCGGCCTGGACGAGCCGGTGTGGGAGGAGCTGGAGGAGACCCTCCTGGCGGCGGACGTGGGCGTGGCCACCACCATGCGCCTCCTGGAGCGGCTGAGAGAGCGGGTGAGACGCGAGGGCATACACGATCCCCAGGGTGCCCTGACGGCCCTGCAACGAGAGCTGGTGGCCCTCCTCCAGGTGGACAGCCGGCGGGGCCAGCTCTGGGGGAGAGAAGGCCCCTGGCCCCGGCCGGCGGTGGTGCTGGTGGTGGGAGTCAACGGCACCGGGAAGACCACCAGCATAGGTAAGCTGGCCCACGCCTACCGCTCTCAGGGGATGCGCGTCCTCCTGGCGGCCGGCGACACCTTCCGGGCGGCCGCCATCGACCAGTTGCGGGAGTGGGGCCAGCGGGTGGGTGCCGATGTGGTGGCCCATCAGCAGGGGGCCGACCCGGCGGCCGTGGTCTACGATGCCCTGGCCGCCGCCGAGAGCCGCGGCGCCGATCTGGTCATCATCGATACGGCGGGCCGCCTCCACACCAAGACGAACCTGATGGAGGAGCTGCGGAAGGTGCATCGCGTCATCCAGCGTCGCATCCCCGAGGCGCCCCACGAGGTGCTGCTGGTGCTGGACGCTACCACTGGCCAGAATGCCCTCCAGCAGGCCCGCTATTTCACTGAGGCGGTAGGAGTGACCGGCGTCCTCCTGGCCAAGCTGGATGGCACGGCCAAGGGAGGCATCGTCTTCGCCATCGCTCACGAGTTGGGGCTGCCGGTGCTGTTCATCGGCACCGGCGAGGGCGCCGATGACCTGGAGGTCTTCGACCCGCAGGAGTTCGTGACCTCGCTCTTCGCTCGGTGACGTCCTTTCCCGGAGCCCGACCGCGGGCCATCCCCCGGCGGCCCGCCCCCTTGGCCCGCCCTCCGCTCCCCGGCGGCCCGAGGGCCCTGTCCCCGCCTGACCTGGCGTCCCTCGCCCTCCTGGCGGTCAGCGCGGGGGCGGCCGGCCTTCGTCTGGCCGACTTGGGCCGCGTCCCGCTCCACCTGAGCGAGGGTGCCTACGCCTTCTCCGCCTGGCTGGCCGCCCGGGGCCTGGCGCCCCTGGACGGCCCCCTGGGCCTGACGGGTGACCTCATGGCCGCTCTCTTCCGCGCCGGCGCCGCTGGCGATGGCGCGGCCCGCCTCGTCCCCGCCCTGGCCGGGGCGGCCGCGGTGCCCGCCCTCTACCTCCTTGGTCGGGAGCTGGGCCGTGGGCCAGCCCTCCTGGCAGCCGCCCTTCTGGCCCTCTCGCCCCTGGCGGTGGCCGGCGCCCGCTCTGCCCTCCCCGGCAGCCTGGGGGCGTTGCTCTCTCTCCTGCTCCTGGTCTCCTTCTTCGCCTGGCTGCGGGGCCGAAGCCGAGCGCTGCTGCCCCTGGCCCTCCTGGCCGGCCTCGCCTTGGGCGCCGATGCCGTGGCCGTGACGACGTTGCTGGCGCTGGGCGCCTTCCTGGCCCTGGAGGGCTGCTGGCGGGACGCGCCGGAGCTACGACGGGCGCTGGCCGGCCTCGTCACCTCGCCCGGGACGACGGCGCTGGCCGCCCTGGCCTTCCTACTCGCCCTGGCGCTGACGATGGCCGAGCCCTGGCTGGACGGCCCCGGCCTGGCCCTGCCCGGCCTCCACCTGCTGGCCTCTCTCCTCTCCGCAGAGGGCCCGGGCGCAGCCCCCCGATGGCTCTTTTTGGGTTATGATTGGCTTTTGTGCGCCGCCGGGCTGGGGGGAGTGCTGGCTCTGCTGGCCACCTGGGCAAGGGGAGGCGCCCTCCGTCCGCTGCAGCGCTTCCTTCTCATCTGGGCGCTTACGGGGCTGCTGGTGCTGGTCCTGAGCGGGCGGGCAGAGGCGAGCGATGCCCCGGCCCTGCTCCTGCCCCTGGCCCTGCTGGGGGGCTGGGGCCTGTGGCGGCTTCTGGAAGCCCTGGCTGCTGGCGGGGGCGCGGCCTGGGCTCTGGCGGGCCTGGTGGCCGTCTACCTCGTCTTCGGCGGGGCGGCGCTGTCCCGCTGGGCGGCCGGGGCCTCCGCCGCCCTGGGGCCCTGGGCGGTGGCCGCGGGAGCGCTGGGTCTGCTGGCCCTCGCCTGGACGGCCAGGGAGCGGACGGGCGGGAGCGCCCTCGCTGGCCTGGGGCTGGCGGGGGCGGCGGGAGGGCTCCTCTTCGCCCTCCATTCGGCCTGGGCGGTGGCCTTCGGGGCGGGGAGCGAGTTCGCCCTGGGGCCGCGGCCAGCGCCTGCCCTCCAGGGGCTGGCGCGCGAGCTCTCATCCCGCCCAGGCGACGGGGCGCCGGTGACCCTGGCGCAGGAGGTGGCGCCGGCCCTGGGCTGGCACCTGCGAGGGCTGCCCCTGGCCCTGGGCGACCCTCCCCAGCGCTCGACCGTTTACATAGATAGGGCGGGAGCGCCGCCGCCCCGCGGCTTCCAGCCTCGAGGAGCGCCTATGACGATAGCCGAGGACTGGCATCCCCCCGCCTGGACTTTGAGGGGGCTGTGGCGCTGGCTGGTCCACCGCCAGGCCTACGGCCCTCCGGGCAGGGTGGAGGTCCAGCTCTTCCAGCGGTCGCCATGAGGGAGAGGACGGCGCCCGTCGGCCGGGCCTTCGGTGTCTCCCTGGAGGAGGCGCTGGCGAGACCAGTTCGCCTCTCCTGGGAGGCGGCGGGCTGCTTGGCGGCTGTGGCGCTGGGGGCCGGGCTGCGCCTTTGGGACCTGGGCTCGCGGGCCCTCCACCATGACGAGAGCCTGCATGCCTTCTACTCCTGGCTCCTCTACCGTGACGGCGTCTACGAGCACATGCCCATGATGCACGGCCCCCTGAAGTTCTTCCTGACCGCCCTCTCTTACTTCCTCTTCGGCGTGAGCGATGTCACGGCCCGCCTCCCCTACGCCCTGGTGGGGGTTGCCCTGCTGGTCCTGCCGGTCCTCCTGCGTCCCTACCTGGGGCGGGCGGGGGCCCTGGCGACGTCCTTCCTCCTGGCCCTCTCGCCCGTGCTGCTCTATTTCAGTCGCTTCGCGCGGGACGATGCCCTGGTGGCCTTCCTCACTGTGGGGATGGTGGTCTGCTTCTGGCGCTACCTGGACGAGGGCCGGCCCCGCTATCTCTATGGCCTGGCCTTCCTCCTCTCCCTCAGCTTCAGCACCATGGAGAATACCTTCCTGCACCTGGCCATCTTCCTCCTGTTCCTGGACTTCTGGCTGGCCTTCGTCTACTGGGAGCAGGTGGCGCCGGCCCACGGACAGCGCTCCCCACGGCGGGTGCTGGGGCTGCCTCTCCTGGTGGCGGGCGCCTGGGCCGTGGCCGCCCTGTGGCCCCTTCTGCGCCCCTGGCGGGAGCGGCTGGGCCTGGTGCGCTGTCACCCCGCCGGCGACCTGCTGGTGCTGATGGGGACGCTCTCCCTCCCCCTCTTCGCTGCGGCCGTGCAGGTGCCCCTGGCCTGGCTGGGCGTGCGCGATCGCGACCTGGCCCAGGTGGCCTGGGAATCGCCCTGGGGGGTCATCACCCGGGAGCAGGTGCTGGGGTGGGCCACCTCCCTGGCCCTGCTGGCGGCGGGGGCTGCGGTGGGTGTGGCCTGGCGTCGCCAGTGGTGGCCCCTGGCCCTGGCCTTCTGGGCCCCCTACATCCTCCTCTACACCAGTTTCTTCACCAATCTGGCGGGGCTGGCCACCGGCGTCTGGGGCTCCGTGGACTACTGGCTGGCCCAGCACGATGTGCGCCGTGGCGCCCAGCCCGACTTCTACTACCTGGTGCTGCTGCCTGCCTACGAGTTCCTGGCCCTGGCGGTGGCCGGCCCGGCCCTCCTCTATTACTGCCTGCGGGGAGGGCCTCGCTCTTGGCTCCTCACCGCCGTGACTGTCCTGGGGCTGCTCCTCTTCTTCGCCGCCCGGGGCGGCCCGCCACCCGGGCAGGGGCAACTGGCCTTTCTGGTGCCCCTGAGCGCCCTGGCTCTCTTCCTGGCCGTGCAGGGGAGCATGTGGGAGCGGTTCCTGGTCTTCTGGCTGGCCGGTGCCATCTTCGCCTACTCGCTGACGGGGGAGAAGATGCCCTGGCTATCGGTCCATATGGCGCTGCCCCTCTCCCTGCTGGCGGGGCACACCCTGGGGAGGCTGCTGCCCCGGGCGGCGGTCAGCCTGCGGGGGTTCCTCCTGCCTCTGGCTGTGGCGCTACTCTGGGGAGGGATAGCCCTGCTGGCCGCCTTCGGGCCGGAGGAGTGGTCGACTGCCAAGCTGGCGCTCCTGGCCCTGGGCGCGGGCAGCCTGGCGGCCCTGGCATTCCGACGCGGGCTGGCGACGGCGGTCCTGGTGGCCCTGGTACCCCTCTTCGCCCTCAGCGTGAGGACGGGCATCGTCGCCTCCTTCCGGTATGGGGACGTTCCCCGGGAGATGCTGGTCTACACCCAGACCTCGCCCTGGCTGCCGGACGTGGTCGAACGCATCGATGATTACGCCCGCCAGACCGGCCTGGGCCGAGACCTGCCCATCGTCATCGACGTCACCGATGCCTCCTACGCCTGGCCCTGGCACTGGTATCTGCGGGACTATCACGACGTGCGCTACCAGCGGCTGGGCGAAGGGTTCGTGCCGCCGGCGGGGGCGGTGGTCGTGGTGGCGGTAGAGAGGGACTATCTCATGGAGCGCTACCGGGAGCGCTACGATCCGCCCTACCGCTTCCCTCTGCGCTGGTGGTTCCCGGAGGTCTACCGCCGGCTGGAGCAGGGAGGGCTGGGGCAGTCGCTGGTGGCCCTGGGGCGCGATGCGGTCGAGCCCTCTACCTGGGGCAACTGGTGGCGCTATATGAAGGACCGCGTGCCGCCGGCCCCCGTCTCCGCCGAGCGGGGGCAGGACGACCGTTGTCCCTGGTGTGGCTCCGTGGACCTGCTGGCCTACTTCCCCAGGGATGGCGCGACACAGGGCGCCCGCTGGCAGGAGGGGGAGGTGCCCCTTTTGAGCCTATCCGCTCCGGCGCCTATACTGGGCATTGTGCGTTCTCTAAGGGGGGAAGGGTAGTGGGGCCATGGCTACGACGCAATGCCAAGGTGTGGCTGGGGCTCCTGGGGACGGGCGTCTTCCTGGGGCTCTTCTTCGCTAGCGCTCATCCCCGTGAGCTGTGGGACGTCCTCTCCCGGGGGGACTATCGCTGGGCTGTCGCCGCCGTCGCCCTGTGGTTCGTGGCCGCCTGGTTCCGGGCCCTTCGCTGGGGCTATCTGCTGAG
>Ga0101941_1000325_pt1 | contig 94585 bp, 93 predicted proteins | sample DewCreD2012metaG_3_FD_75242 | JGI IMG/M metagenome (GOLD analysis project Ga0101941, IMG submission 75242) | Hot spring sediment bacterial and archeal communities from British Columbia, Canada, to study Microbial Dark Matter (Phase II) - Dewar... ... | reverse complement strand
TAGGGGTCGAGCCCGAGCTCGAAGAGGACGGTCGGCACGATCCGCTGCAGCAGCGCGAACAGGAGCGTCGACGCCAGCGCCAGCCCCAGGGGGCGGGCCACCGGACCCGGGACGTGGCGGACGGCCGCGCCGACGGCCCCCGCCGCGGCCGCCGCCGGGACGAGGACCGCGGCGCCCGCCGCCGGCCCGAGCCCGAACGCGAGCACGCCGAGCGCGCCCTCGGTCACGGACACGAAGATCCCGCGGAGGGCATCGACGCCGATCGTCCGCACCAGCACCATCCAGGCCACGGCGACGGCGCCCGCCGCCGCGCCCGCCGCCGCGCCCGCCGCCATCGCCGGGCCCGCGGTCGGCCGCTGGACCTCCCCCGCGTGGATCCGGGGGCGGACCGCCACGTACCCGGCGACGGCGGGGGCCGACAGGACCAGCAGCCGGCTGAGCGGGAGGGCGGTCCCCACGAGGTCGAGGGGCGCGAACTTCTCGAGCATCCCGACCATCGCGAGGTAGATCAGGACCGCGCCGCCGACGCCCCCGCTCCGGAGGGCGCGTCGGAGCAGGAACGACGCCGGCATCAGACCTTCTCCCGCTCCCCGGTGCCGAGGATCCCGCCCGGCCGGAAGATCAGCACGAGGATCAGGACCATGAACGCCACCACGTCCTTCAGCTGGAAGGGCGACGGCACGTGGGCCCCCGCCAGGAGGAGCGGCGGGCCGACGGCCTCCGCGACCCCGATCAGGATCCCGCCGAGCGCGGCCCCGCCGATGCTCCCGATCCCGCCGAGGACCGCCGCCGTGAAGGCCTTGATCCCCGGGAAGAACCCCATGAACCAGTGCACGTACTCGAACACCAACGCGAACAGCACGCCGGCGATCCCCGCGAACGCGCCGCCGAGCGCGAACGTGGTGACGATCACCCGGTCCACGTCGATCCCCATCAGGCTCGCGATCTCCTTATCCTCGGCGACCGCTCGCATCGACTTGCCGGTCTTCGTGTGCGCCACGAACCAGCTGAGGAACCCGAGGGAGAGGGCCACCACGAAGAGGACCACCACCTGGGTGCGGAGGATCGGGATCCCGAACGGATGCCACTTGCCCCGGAGGAAGTCGAAGCGCGGGTAGCCCCGGAGCTGCTGACCGAAGAGCCCTCGGAACGTGTACTGGAGGAAGAACGAGGCCCCGATCGCGGTGATCAGGGGCACCAGGCGCGGGGCGTTCCGCAGGGGGCGGTAGGCGACGCGCTCCAGCAGCACGGCGACGAGCGTGGAACCCGTCATCGCGGTGAGCAGGATGACGGAGAGGGCGACGGCCGGCTCCCGGTTCAGGAAGCCGTCTCGGTGCATCGCGTCGGCGAAGAAGAACGAGGTGTAGGCCCCGGCCATGAACACCTCGCCGTGGGCGAAATTGATCATCCGGAGGATCCCGTACACCAGGCTGTACCCCAGCGCGATCAACGCGTACACGGCGCCCTGGGCGATCCCCAGCACGACGAAGTCCCGCCACTGCGCCGCGGTGTAGCGCTCGGCCGCCGGCAGCGTGAACGTCTTCCACGACCCCAGCCCGACGCCCAGCGCGATCAGGACGAAGAGCGACCACTGGACGACCTTCCGCAGGGGGAACCGCTCGACGAGCACCTGGGCGCGGCTCGGCGCCGAGACCGCCCGGGACCGCTTCAGCTTCGCCACCTCGTCCCCGTCCCTCGAGGTCCACGCATATCACACGTGGAGCCGTGGGTGAGCGGTCCCCCGCGCACCCACGGCTCCCGCGTGCGTCCGCGCCCTCCTCGCCGGAGGCTATCCGCCGAGCTCCGCCTCGGCCTCCTGGAGCGAGAGCGTCTCGGTGTACACCGGCTTCGCGTTCGGGTTCCCGCCCTCGACCGGCCAGTCCGGCGCTCGGAAGATCCCGATCGGGACGGTGGCGGCGCAGTCGCCCAGGGGGGTGCAGGTGATCTCCCCGGTGATCCCCTGGTACCCGCTGGTCGCGAAGATCGCCTTGCGCAGCGCGTCGCGCGGGATCCGGAGCGTGCCGTCCTCCTCCTGGATCGCGACCTTCTCGATCGCCTCGGCCAGGATGTTGAAGGCGTCGAACGCGTGCGCGTGGAACACCGACGTCGGGTCCTCCCCGTACCGCTCCTTGTAGGCGGGCAGGAACTCGTCCTTGTAGAAGGCCCCCTGCTGGAGCGCCGAGAGGTCCGGCGACGACGCGTAGACGCCCTCCGCGGCGTCGCCGGCGATCTTCAGGAAATCCGAGGCGAGGCACCCGTCGGAGCCGATCAGCGCCGTATCCTCGAGGCCCGCGATCCCCGCCGCCTGCTGGGCGATCAGCGCGCAGGCCGGGTTGAAGTCCGGGAAGTAGAGGACGTCGGGCCGGTCCCGCCCGATCGAGGTGAGCAGGGACTTGAACTCGGTGTCCGTGCTCTGGATCGCCTCTACCGCGGTGATCTCGCCGCCGCCGATCTCGAAGGCCTGCCGGGCCACGGCGGCCAGCGCGTCGGCGTAGGGGCTCTCGTCGTTGATCGTGGCCATCGTCTTCGCGCCCAGCTCCCGCAGCGCGAAGTGCGCCACGATCACCCCCTGGATCTTGTCGTTGTGGGCGGTCCGCAGGTAGAAGGGCTGGTGCGCCTCCTCCGAGGTCAGGTTCGGGTTCGTGTTCGACGGCGAGATCAGGAGGATCCCCTTGTCCGACAGGATCGTGTCGGCGACGCCCAGCGCCGCGCTCGAGCACGAGGTGCCGATCACCGCGACGATCTTCGGGTCGGCCGCCAGGCGCGTGGCGCCGGCCTGGCCGCCCTCGGCGGAGCACCCGTCGTCCTCCTTCACCAGCTCGATCTGGTGGCCGAGGATCCCAGGGGACTTGCCGTCGAACTTCTGGTCGAGGTAGTCGATCGCGAGCTCGACGCCCCGGTTGCTGTCGACGCCGAGCGAGGCGACGTCGCCCGAGATCGCGAGGAGCGTCCCGAGCTTGATCGGCTCGCCGGGGCCGTACTCGACGCAGCCGTACGGGTCGGCCGCGCACGGGTCCTCGCCGGGGCCGGGACCCGCCTCCTCCCGTGCGCACGCCGTCGCGACCAGGAGCAACGCGCCCAGCGAGGCTACGCGTGCGAACCATCTCGAACCCCTCATCGCCCCCTCCTCCATCCGGCTACCGGCGGGAGGCTCCCGACCGGCCGACCCGATCTCGCGCCCCGGCCGCTGCCGGGTGGCCCCCCTCTCCGCCCGCGTACTTAACCACGAACGGGCGCTTCCGGCCAAACGGATCTCGGGCGGGCCGCCGGTCCCTCCCCCTCGTTCCTACGTATCGGACAGCCGCGCCGGCTTCGATGCGCCGGTCGGTCCAGCCCGCGCCTCCGGGCCCCGCGCGTCCTCAGGCTGCGGGTTCCCCACGGGTACGGCCCCCCGGAAGGCCGCCGCGAGGTGCACCGCCCCCTCCTCGTCGCCCTCGAGGAGGGGCCGGACGAGCGCGCTCCCCACGACGACGCCGTCGGCGAAGCCGCAGGCCCCCGCGGCCTGCGCCGGCGTCGTGATCCCCACCCCGACCAGGAGGGGGAGGTCGGTGAGCGGCCGGAGGGCCCGCACCACCTCCTCCGCGGTCCCTGCCAGCTCGTCGCGGGCACCGGTGACGCCGTAGGTCGAGACGCAGTACACGAAGCCTCGGGAGGCGGCGGCGACCCGCCGGAGGCGCTCCGGGGGGGAGCCGGGGGCCGCGAGGAAGACCGGGGCGACCTCCGCCTCCGCGCACGCGGCGATCCACTCCCCGGCCTCGTCCACGGGGAGGTCCGGCACGATCACCCCGCTGACCCCAGCCCCCCTGGCCTCCGCCAGGAAGGGGCCGAGCCCCCGCTGCAGCACGGGGTTCAGGTAGGTCATCGCGACCACGGGGATCCCCAAACCGGCCTCGGCCACCAGGGCCAGCACGCGGCTCGGCGTGGTCCCGGCGGCGAGGGCCCGCCGCGACGCCTCCTGGATCACCGGCCCGTCCATCACCGGGTCGGAGAAGGGGATCCCCACCTCGAGCGCGTCGGCGCCCACCGCCTCCAGGGCCCGGAGCAGGCCCGCGTCGACCCCGGGGGCGCCCCCGGTCACGTACGGCACGAACGCCTTGCCCCCGACCTCCCGGCGGGCCCGCAGCGCGGCCTCGAGCCCCACGCCCGCGCGCTCCACGCCCCTCACCCGTCCCCGGGAACCGGCCCGGCCGCCCGCCGGACCGTCTCGAGGTCCTTGTCCCCCCGCCCGGACAGGCAGACCACCACCAGGGAACCCTCCGGCAGCGGCCGCCGGAGCAGCCATCCGATCGCGTGCGCGGGCTCGAGGGCCGGGAGGATGCCCTCGGCCTCCGCCAGGCTCCGGAACCCCGCCAGGGCCTCGGCGTCGGTCGCGGCCACGTACTCCGCGAGGCCCGCGTCGCGGAGGTACGCGTGCTCGGGTCCCACCCCCGGGTAGTCGAGGCCGGCGGAGATCGAATGGGTCGGGGCCACCTGCCCGTCGGCGTCCTGGAGCAGGTAGGAGAGCGCGCCGTGGAGCACGCCCGGCCGGCCCAGGGTGAGGGAGGCGCAGTGCCGACCGAGCTCGGTCCCGGTGCCCCCCGCCTCCACCCCGACCAGACGCACGCCCGGGACGCCCACGAACGCCGAGAACATCCCGATCGCGTTGCTGCCCCCGCCCACGCAGGCCACGACGACGTCGGGGTCCCGCCCCTCCGCCAGGAGGAGCTGCCCCCGGGCCTCGTCCCCGATCACGCGCTGGAGGTCCCGGACCAGGGCGGGGAACGGGTGGGGGCCGACGACCGACCCGAGGACGTAGTGGGTGCCCCGGACGCTCGCCGCCCAGTCCCGGAGGGCCTCGTTGATGGCCTCCTTGAGGGTCCGGGAGCCGGCCCGGACCGGCACCACCTCCGCCCCGAGCAGCTCCATCCGGGCCACGTTCACCGCCTGGCGGCGGGTGTCCTCCTCGCCCATGTACACGACGCACGGCAGGCCCAGGAGCGCGCAGGCCGTGGCGGTCGCCACCCCGTGCTGGCCGGCGCCGGTCTCCGCGATGATCCGCCTCTTCCCGAGACGCCGGGCCAGGAGGACCTGCCCCACCGTGTTGTTGATCTTGTGGGCGCCGGTGTGGGCCAGGTCCTCGCGCTTGAGGTAGATCCGGTACCCGAGCCGTTCCGAGAGCCGGGCGGCGTACGTGAGCGGGGTCGGCCGGCCGACGTAGGTCCGGAGGAGCCCGTCGAGCTCGCCCCGGAACCCCGGGTCGTCCCGGAGCTCCGCCCAGGCGACCGCCAGCTCCTCCAGGGCCGGGACCAGGACCTCGGGGACGTACCGGCCGCCGTAGCGGCCGAAGCGCCCCCGGGCGTCGGGGAGCGGGCCCGCCTGCATCACGCCACCCCACGGAGCGCGCGGATGAGCGCCGCGGGGTCCTCCGCCCGCATCAGCGCCTCGCCCACGAGGAGGGCGCGCGCGCCCGCCGACACGGCCCGCGCGGCTTGCTCGGGCCGCGAGATCCCGCTCTCGAGCACCGCGACCCGGTCCCCGGGGACCCGCCCGAGGAGCCGGAGCGCCCCCTCCCCGTCCACCTGGAGCGTCTCGAGGTCCCGGGCGTTCACCCCCACCACCTCCGCCTCGGTGCCGAGCGCCCGCTCCAGGTCCTCCTCGGTGTGGACCTCGAGGAGCACGCCGAGGCCGAGGTCCCGCGCCAGCGCCAAGAGCGCCGAGAGCTCGTCGTCGGCGAGGGCTGCCGCGATCAGCAGGACCGCATCGGCCCCCGCGGCCCGGGACTCGAGCAGCTGGGCGGGGTGCACGATGAAGTCCTTCCTGAGCACCGGGAGCGACGCCGCCCACCGGGCCGCGCGGAGGTCGGCGAGCGAACCGCCGAAGTGTCGGGGCTCGGTGAGCACGGAGAGGGCGGCGGCCCCGCCCACCTCGTACGCCCGGGCTCGTTCGGCGGGATCGCGCTCGGCGATGGGGCCGGCGGACGGGGACGCCCGCTTGACCTCCGCGATCACCGCGGGGACCGGGCCGCGGCGGAGCGCCCCCACGAAGTCGCGGGGGGGCGGCGACGAGTGGACCCGGGCCAGGAGCGAGGCGTCGTCGAGCGGCCGCCGTTCGAGCTCACGGCGGACGCCCGCGACGACCTCGGAGAGGAACCCCATCCGGCGGGCCAGTCTAGCCGCGGCTCACGCCAGCTCGGCCGAGGCCCTCCGGAGATCGAGCGCACCCTCGAGCAGCGCCCGGCCGACCACGGCCCCCTCCACCCGGGGGATCCCGGCCAGGGCCCGGAGATGCTCCAGGCTGGCGATGCCCCCCGCGGCGAGCACGGGGCACCCCACGCCCGCCGCCACGGCTCGGACCGCCTCGAGGTCGGGCCCCGCGAGCGCCGCCACCCGCGCCACCGCCGTGATCAGCACCCTCGGGGCCCCGGCCGCCCGGACGACCGCCACGGCCTCGGCGAGCGCCAGCCCCCGCCCGCACCCCCGCGGACGGACCGCCGCCCCCTCGACCTCGAGGCCCACGACGAGCGCATCGCCGAACCCTCCGACGGCCCTGGCCACCCCACCCGGGTCGGCGAGGGCCGCGCTCGCCAGCACCGCGCGCGCCGCCCCCGCCTCGAGGAACGCCTCGACGTGCCCGGGGTCCACGATCCCGCCGCTCGCCTGGATCCGGACCGGGAGCCGAGCGAGGCGGCGCACGAGCTCCAGGTTCCGGGGCTCCCCCGACCACGCCAGGTCGAGGTCCACGACGTGGAGCCACCTGGCTCCGGCGACGGCGAACGCCTCGGCCGCGGCGAGCGGGTCGCCGCCGAAGGCCTCCACGGGCACCGCGCCCGCGGGCCCCGGCCTCGCCAGGCGACCACCCGCCACGTCCAGCGCCGGGAGGATCTCCAAGCCGACCCGCTACCGGTCGAAGGCCGGACCGGACGTCGCCTCGTCCTCGAGCCGCACGCCCTCGGGCCCGAGGAGGAGCCGGAGCTCGGAGAGCAGCCCGGCGCCGGGCTCCACCCGGACCGCCCCCACGGTGAGCGGGGTGACGCCCTGGGAGGAGACGAACCGGACCCGCACCGGGGTCTCCCCCGGCCACGCCTCGAAGAGCGCCCGGAGCTTGGCCATCGCGCCGTTCGTGCACTGGGCCGGGGAGAGGTCGACGACCAGCACCTTCCGCCGCGCGGGCGCGGGGGCCGCCGCCCCAAGCTCGGGCTCGCGGATCTCGACCGCCCGGAGCTGGAGCTCCCGTCCGCGGAGGTCGATCCGGCCCCTCACGAGGACCACGCGGTCGGTGGCCACGAGCTCGGGGGCCTGCTCGTAGACGCTCGGGAACGCGACCACGTCCACCCCCCCGGCCAGGTCCTCGAGCCGGAACAGCGCGTAGGGCTCGCCCTTCCGCGTGTACCGGCGGGCCACCGCCCCCACGATGCCCCCCACCGTCACCAGGTCGCCGTCGCCCAGGGACGCGAGGTCTGAGATCTCCATGTCGGTCTGGGCCGCGAGCGCCTCCCGGACCGAGAGGAGGGGGTGGTCGGTCACGAACTGCCCGAGCATCTCCTTCTCGAGGCGGAGGAGGGTCTCGCGGTCGAACTCCTCCCCGCCGAGGACCGCCTCGTCGATCTCGGCGGCGGGCCCGGCCTCCGCCCCGAACAGCGAGAACTGCCCGGCGGCCTCCGCCTTCCGCTCCGCGAGGATCGGCCCCGACACCCGCTCGTGGCCCTCCAGCAGCGCCCGCCGCGCGTGGCCCAGCGAGTCGAACGCGCCGGCCAGGATCAGGCTCTCGAGGACCTTCTTCGTGAGGACGCCCGCGTCCACCCGGCGGCAGAAGTCGGCGAACGAACGGAACCTGCCGCCCTCGGCCCGGGCCCGGAGGATCGCGGCCACCGCCGCGTCCCCCACGTTCCGGATCGCCGACAGCCCGTAGCGGATCGCGGGTCGGCCGTCGGGAGCGGGGGCGAAGTCGAACTCGGACTCGTTCACGTCGGGCGGGAGGACCTCGAGGCCCATCAGCCGGCAGGCGTTCAGGTAGTAGGGCTTCTTGTCCTTGTCGTCCTTCACGCTCGTGAGCAGGGCCGCCATGTACTCCACCGGGTGGTGGGCCTTGAGGTAGGCGGTCTGGTAGGCGACGTAGGCGTAGGCACAGGCGTGGGAGGCGTTGAAGCCGTAGTCGGCGAAGGGCGTGATCAGGTCGAAGATGTCCTCGGCCAGCCGCCGCTCGTAGCCCCGTTCGACGCAGCGGGCCACGAACCGCTCCCGGTGCGGGAGCAGCAGCTCCCGGATCTTCTTCCCCATCGCCTTGCGGAGGGTGTCGGCCTCCCCCATCGAGTAGCCGGCCATCCGCACGGCGATCTGCATCACCTGCTCCTGGTAGACGATGATCCCGTAGGTGCCGGCCAGGATGTCCTCCAGGTCCGGGTGGGGGTACTGGACGGGCTTGCGGCCGTGCTTCCGCTCGGCGTACTCGGTGTGCATCCCCTGGTTCAGCGGCCCGGGGCGGTACAGCGCCACCAGGGCCATGAGGTCCTCGAACCGATCGGGGGCCAGGAGCTTGATCAGCGACCGCATCCCCGGCGACTCCATCTGGAACACGCCCGTGGTGTCGCCCCGGCGGAGCATCTCGTAGACCGCGGGGTCGTCCAGGGGGACGTGATCGATGTCGACCTCGACCCCCCGCCGGCGGAGGTTCGCCACGGTGTCCTCGATCACCGAGAGGTTCCGCAGCCCGAGGAAGTCCATCTTGAGCAGGCCGAGCTTCTCGACCCCGTGCATGTCGAACTGGGTGACGATCCGCTTCTCCCCGCTCCCGTCGCTGTCCTTCGCGAGCTTGAGCGGGAGGTAGTTCACGAGCGGGGCGTCCCCGATCACCACGCCCGCGGCGTGGACCGAGTCCTCCCGGCGGAGGAACTCGAGGGCCTTCGCGGTCTCGATGATCTCCTTGGCCTCCGGCTCGTTCTCGTACGCCTCGCGCAGCTCCGGGGAGAGCTCGAGGGCCTGCTCGATCGGGTACTCGCGGCCCAGCACGGCGGGCGGGTACATCTTGCAGAGCCGGTCGCCGACGGAGGCGGGGAACCCGAGGACCCGGGCGGCGTCGCGGATCCCCTGCTTGCCCTTGATGGTCTGGAACGTGATGATCTGCGCGACGTGGTCCTCCCCGTACTTCCGGGCCACGTACCGGATCACCTCGTCCCGCCGCCGCTCGTCGAAGTCCATGTCGATGTCGGGCATCTGGCGGCGCTCGGGGTTCAGGAACCGCTCGAAGATCAGGCCGTAGCGGAGGGGGTCGAGGTCGGTGATTCGGAGCGCGTAGGAGACCACCGAGCCCGCCGCGGACCCCCGCCCCGGCCCCACCCGGATCCCGTGCTCCCGGGCGAAGCGGATCAGGTCCCACACGATCAGGAAGTAGCCGGCGAAGCCCATCCGGCAGATCACGTCCAGCTCGTGATCGATCCGCGCCCGGAGCTCCGGGGTGATCTCGCCGTAGCGCTCGCGCGCCCCGGCCTCGACCAGTTCCCGGAGGTAGGTCTCGAGCGGCTTCCCTCCGGGTGGCTCGAAGCGTGGGAGGTGGAACCGCTGGTCGGGGGGTGCCGCTTCCCCGTAGACGAGGCGCAGGTCGCACATCTCGGCGATCAGAAGCGTCGCGTCGCAGGCCTCCGGTAGCTCCCCGAAGACCTCCCGCATCTCCTCCGCGGACTTCAGGTAGAACTGGTCGGAGTCGAAACGGAGGCGCTGCGGGTCGCTCTGGACCTTCTGCTGCTGGATGCAGAGGAGGACGTCGTGGGGCTTGGCGTCCTCCCGGCGCGTGTAGTGGGAGTCGTTGGTCGCGACGAGCGGCAGCCCCAGGGAGCGGGCCAGCGCGACCTGCTCGGGGAGGATCCGGCGCTGGTCGGCCAGCCCGTGGTCCTGGACCTCGATGAAGAAGTTCCCCTGGCCGAAGATGTCGCGGTAGGCGGCGGCGACCTCCCGCGCCTTCCGCCCCTGGCCCTGGAGGAGCGCCACCGCCACCTCGCTCGAGAGGCACCCCGAGAGGCCGATCAGGCCCTCGGCCCGCTCCGCGAGGAGCTCCTTGTCGATCCGGGGGCGGTGCCAGAACCCCTCCAGGTGGGCGTCGGTGACCAGGCGGAGGAGGTTCCGATACCCGACCTCGTCCCGGGCCAGGATCGTGAGGTGGTGGTACTTCTCCTCCCGCTCCCCCGGGGAGCGGTCGAACCGCGAGCCCGGGGCCACGTAGGCCTCGACGCCGATGATCGGCTTCACGCCGTGCCGCAGGCCGGCCTCGTAGAAATCCAGGACGCCGAACATCGCCCCGTGGTCGGTGATGGCGAGCGCCGGCATGCCGAGATCGACGGCCCGCCGGAACAGCTCGTCGATCCGGGAGGCCCCGTCGAGGAGCGAGAACTCCGTATGCGTGTGGAGGTGGACGAAGCTCCCTGCCACGGTTCCCTCTGCTCAGGCCCCCGAGGTCGTCCCCCGGCCGCTCCGGGGCGGGCCGCTCCCCGGCGCCGGCCCCGCTCCCGGGGCTCCGATACTACCCCTGGCGCCCGAGGATCACAAGGTTGTCATCCCGACCGCGACGCGTCGGCCCGCCGTTCTCGCCTGAGCGCCTCGACCGCCGCCGCCAGGTCCTGGGGGAGCGGATCCTCGAGCTCGATCCGGTCCCCCGTCCAAGGGTGGACGAACGAGAGGCGCGCCGCGTGGAGGAACGGCCGCCCAAGACCCAGGCGGGCGGCGTCCCCGCCGCCGCCCCCGTAGCGGAGGTCGCCGAGGATCGGGTGGCCGATGGCCGCGAGGTGGACCCGGATCTGGTGGGTGCGCCCGGTCCGGGGCGCGGCCTCGAGGAGCGTGGCCCGATCGAACCGCTCGAGCACCCGGAAGGCCGTCTCGGCCGGGCGCCCCACGACCGGCCGGAGCACGATCCTCGCGCCGGCCCGCCCCAGGGGCGCGTCCACCGCGAACCGCTCGTGCGGGACGGCCCCCCTGACCAGGGCCAGGTAGCGGCGGTCGACCTCGTGGCGGCGGAGCATCTCGGCCAGGGCGGCGTGGGTCCGGTCGTCCTTGGCCACGAGCAGCAGGCCCGAGGTCCCGGCGTCGAGGCGGTGGACGATCCCGGGCCGGAGCGGCCCCCCGACCGAGGACAGCGGGACCCCCAGGGCGAGGAGCCGGTTCACGAGGGTCCCGGTCCGCCGGCCGGCCGTGGGATGGGTGGGCAGGCCCGCGGGTTTGCGGACCACGAGGAGGTGCCGGTCCTCGTAGGCGACCTCGGGGGGCGGGCCCTCGGGCGGCACCTCCCCGGCCCCGGCCAGATCGACCTCGAGCCGCTCCCCGCCCGCGAGGCGGAACGACTTCGGCCGAGGGGCGCCGTCGACCCGCACCCGGCCCTCGGCGATCAGCCGCTGGGCATCGGCCCGCGGCACCCCCAGGAGCCCCGCCAGGACCGCGTCCAGGCGCCCCGGCTGCGCGCGGAGCTCGCGGGCCCCCACGGCCGCTCAGGCCGCCCCGCGGGCACGCCGGTCCTCCTCCTCCCGACGCAGCCCGCCGAGGACCAGGATCGCGGCCCCAACCACGATCGCGGAGTCCGCCAGGTTGAACACCGGCCACACCCGGAGGTCGATGAAGTCCACCACCGGCCCCGACATCCCCGGCCCGCGGAGCACGCGGTCGGTGAGGTTCCCGAGGGCGCCACCGAGGATCAGGCCCAGGGCCACGGCGGTCCCCCGTCGGCCGACCCGGAACGAGGCGGCGAGGATGAGGGCCGAGACCAGGACCGTGGCCGAGGCGAACAACCACGGCGCCGTCCGCCCGATGCCGAACGCGCCCCCCGAGTTGGTCGTGTACGTGAGCTGGAGGACGCCCGGCACGAGCTCGAGCGGCGGGCGACCGGCCAGGGTCCGCTCGGCCCAGAGCTTGGAAGCGCGGTCGACGGCGTAGGCCCCGGCGGCCGCCGCGTAGAGCCAGCCCGTGAACCCGCCCCCGGCCCGGAGGAGTCCCGGCGCCATCCGGCCCTCCGCCCCCGGCCGGATCACCGCCGGGCCTGCTCGCGCGCGTCCTTGATGCAGAGGTCGGCGTACGGGAGCGCCTTGAGCCGGGCCTTCTCGATCGGCCGCTTGCACCGCTCGCACAGCCCGTAGGTGCCGTCCTCCATCCGCTGGAAGGCGCGCTCGATCTTCCCCAGGAGATCCCGGACGTTGTTCTCGATCGAGAGGTCCCGCTCCCGCTCGAACGTGAACGTCCCCGCGTCGGCGCTCTCGTCGTCGAAGCTGACCTCCCCGGTGAGGTCCGACTGGGTCGCGGCGAACTGCGCCTCCTCGATCGTGGCGAGCTGCTCCTCGAGCTCCCGCTTCTCCTCCAGGAGACGGGCACGGAGCTCCTCCAGCTCCTTCTCCGTGAGCGGGCTCCTCCCGGCCATGGCGAGCGGACGCTAGCACCCGTTGGTCCGAGCGGCAATGCCGGTGCCCGCGCTCGCCTCCTCCGGAGCGGCCAGGGGGCGGTCGAGCCCAGCCCCGCCGCTGGGGAGGGCTCGGTGCGCTCGGTCGCCCCGGAGCGCAACCCGACGACGCAGGCCGCGGGCCACGGCCTCCCCGCGGCCCCGACACCACCGGTCGTGTACCATCACCGGCGCGGCGCCCGGGCTCCGCGAGCCCGGCGCGCGGGATCGGACGCCGGGCCAGGCGCCTCGTCCCGCCGGGGCGAGGCGCTCTTCGTCCGGTCGGAGGAGGAGCGTGCGGTTCGAGCCGGTCGATCCCAGGGTGAGCTTCCCCAGGCTCGAGGAGCGGATCCTCGAGCGCTGGCGGCGGGACCGCGTCTTCGAGCGGAGCCTCGAGCTCCGCCGGGGCGGTCCGCGGTGGGTCTTCTACGAGGGCCCGCCGACCGCCAACGGCCGGCCCGGGCTCCACCACGTGGAGGCCCGCACGTTCAAGGACGCCTTCCCCCGTTTCAAGACGATGACCGGCCACTACGTCGAGCGGAAGGCGGGGTGGGACTGCCACGGGCTCCCCGTCGAGCTCGAGGTCGAGAAGGAGATCGGTACCCGGACCAAGCGGGACATCGAGGCCTTCGGGGTGGCCGAGTTCAACCGCCGCTGCCGCGAGTCCGTGACCCGCTACGTCGAGGACTGGGAGCGACTCACGGAGCGGATCGGCTTCTGGATCGACCTCTCGCAGGCGTACTGGACGATGTCCACGGAGTACGTCGAGAGCGTCTGGTGGTCGCTCAAGCACCTGCACCGGCAGGGGCTCCTGTACCAGGACGACCGGACGGTGGCGTACTGCCCGCGGTGCGGGACCGCCCTCTCCGACCACGAGGTCGCCCTGGGCTACGCGACGGTGGTCGACCCCAGCGTCTTCGTGCGCTTCCCCGTGGTCGAGGCCCCCGACCCGGGGCTCGTCGGCGCCTCGCTCGTGGCCTGGACCACGACCCCCTGGACGCTCCCCTCGAACCTCGGCCTGGCGGTGGACCCCGAGCGGAGCTACGCACGGGTCCGGGCCGAGGGCGGCGACCTCGTCCTCGCCGAGGGCCTCGTCCGAGCGGTCCTCGGGGAGGGGGCGGAGGTCGTTGAGACCTTCCCCGGCCGGCGGCTGGTCGGCGCGCGCTACCGACCCCCCTACGAGAACCTCGACGGCGACACCCACCGGGTGGTGGGGGCGGACTTCGTCTCGATGGAGGAGGGGACGGGGGTGGTGCACATCGCCCCCGGCTTCGGCGCCGAGGACCTCGAGCTCGGGCGGCGCGAGGGGTGGCCCGCGTACCGGCCGGTGGACGACGCCGGCCGGTTCACCGAGGACGCGCCGGCGGCGTTCCTCCGGGGCCGGCCGGTGAAGGAGACCGACCCCGACATCATCGAGGACCTCCGGGACCGCGGCCTCCTCCTCCGCGCCGAGACCTACCAGCACACCTACCCGCTCTGCTGGCGCTGCGACACGCCGCTCCTCTACCTCGCTCGGACCTCCTGGTTCATCCGGACCACGGCCCGCAAGCGGCGGCTCCTCGAGGTGAACGAGGAGGTGAACTGGTACCCCGAGCACATCAAGCACGGCCGCTACGGGGACTGGCTCGCGAACAACGTCGACTGGGCCCTCTCCCGCGAGCGGTACTGGGGGACCCCGCTCCCCATCTGGCGGTGCCACGCCGGGCACGACGCCGCGGTGGGCTCGCTCCGCGAGCTGTCCGAGCTGGCGGGCCGGGACGTCACCGGGATCGACCCCCACAAGCCCTACATCGACGAGGTGACGATCCGCTGCCCGGCCTGCGGGGAGGAGGCCCGCCGGGTGCCGGAGGTGATCGACACCTGGTACGACTCGGGCGCGATGCCCTACGCGCAATGGGGCTACCACCCCGAGCTCGGCCGGGGCGTCCGGGAGTTCGAGGAACGGTTCCCCGCGGACTTCATCTCCGAGGCCATCGACCAGACCCGCGGCTGGTTCTACTCGCTCATGGCCGAGGCCGTCCTGCTCTTCGACTCCACGGCGTACCGGAACGTGGTCTGCCTGGGGCACATCGTCGACAGGGAAGGCCGGAAGATGTCGAAGAGCCTGGGGAACGTGATCGACCCCTGGGACGTCCTGGACCGCCACGGCGCCGATGCCCTCCGGTGGTTCCTGCTCACGAACGGCTCGCCCTGGGCGTCGCGGCGCGTCTCCCAGGAGGTGGTCGAGGACGTCGTGCGCCGGTTCCTGCTCACGCTCTGGAACGTCTACGGGTTCTTCGTGACCTACGCGAACGCCGAGGGGTTCGACCCCGCTGGCCCCGACGTGCCCCCCGCCGAGCGGCCGCCCCTCGACCGCTGGGCCCTCTCCCGCCTGGCCCGGACCGTGGCCGAGGTCCGGGAGGGGATGGAGCGGTACGACGCGGCGGGGGCCGGCCGGAGGATCGAGGAGCTCGTCGACGACCTCTCCAACTGGTACGTGCGCCGGGCCCGGCGGCGCTTCTGGAACCCAGGAGGCGAAGGGGGCCGCGACACGTTGGCCGCCTTCCGGACCCTCCACACCTGCCTGGTCACGGTCTCCCAGCTCCTCGCGCCCTTCACGCCGTTCGTGGCCGAGGAGATCTGGGGGAACCTGGCGGGGCCCGGCGCGCCCGACTCCGTCCACCTCTCGGACTTCCCCGACCCCGCCGCGTTCGCGGGCCTCGTCGACGAGGGGCTCGAGGCGGCGATGGCGGGCGCCCGGCGGATCGTCGAGCTGGGCCGGCGGGTGCGGACCGAGACCAGGACCAAGGTCCGCCAGCCCCTCCCCCGGGCCATCGTGCATCACCCCGACCCGGCCGCCCTGGAGCCCCTCCTCGATCTCGTGGCCGAGGAGCTGAACGTGAAGGAGGTGGTCTTCGCCGAGCGGGCCGAGGAGCTCGGTCGGTGGCGGGCGAAGCCCAACTACCGGGCGCTCGGACCGCGCCTGGGGCCGCGGGTGAAGGAGGTGGCTCGGGCCCTCGAGGAGGACGAGGGGTCGCTCGCGGCCGCGCTGGCCCGAGGCGAGGCGGTCCGGGTGTCGACCTCCGGCGGCGACGTGCGCCTCGAGCCCGCCGACGTCGACCTGGTCCAGGAGGTCCGCACCGGGTGGGGGGTCGCCTCGGAGGGGGGCGTCACGGTGGCCCTGGACCTCGAGGTCACCCCCGAGCTCCGCCTGGAGGGCCTGGCGCGCGACCTGGTCCGGGTGGTGCAGGACGCCCGGAAGGCCGCCGGGCTCGAGGTCACCGACCGCATCGCGCTCGGGATCGAGGCCTCGGGGGAGGTGGCGGAGGCGCTCCGCCGCCACCACGCCTACGTGGGGCGGGAGACGCTCGCCACGCTCCTCACCGAGCAGGCGCTCCCCGACGCCACCCACCGCGAACAGGCATCCGTGGACGGCGTCCCGGTCCGGGTCTCGCTCCGCCGCGCCTGATCCCGGGCTCGGCTCGGGGACGGACCCGCCCTGGGGTCCCGGCTACTCCTCGCCCCAGAACAGTTCGCGGAGGCTCGGCTCCCGGCCCCGGCCTCCGGCCCCGGTCGCGCCGTCCCGGGAGCCCTGTGCGGGCCCCTCCGCCGGCGGTGCCGTGCCCGGGCGCGACGCCTCGGGCCCGGGGGGGCCGACCGGTCCCGGGGCGGGTTCGGGCTCCGCCTCCGGCAGGCGGACCGTGGGCTCCTCCCCTCGGTCGCCAGCCGCGGCCGTCCCGCCGGGGGTCTCCACCGCGGCCTCGACCGCCCCCAGGGCGCCCCCGCCGGTCGGCGCCGCGGCCGGTGCGGGCCCGCCCGCCGCCGGCCGGGCCGGCGCGCGCTCCTCCGCGGGCGGCGCCTCGGCCACCTCTGCCCGCTCACGGGCCCGGCGGGCCATCTCCCGCACCGCCTGGGCGTGGCCCTGCACGAGCGCCGCCAGGCTCTGGAGGAACTCTCGCTCCCGCTTCACGAACGCGCCGATCGCACGGCGCTCCTCCGGACCCACGGACCACGCGGCGCGCTCCTCCGCGTCCCGGAGGATGCGGCCGGCCTCCTCGCGGGCCTCCCGGAGGATACGCTCCGCCTCCTCCCTGGCCCCTCGGAGGACCTCGTCGGCCTCGGCGCCCGAAGCGGCCCCCGCCTCCACCCGTTCCCGGAGCCGGCGGTTCTCCTCGATGAGCTCCGCCATGGCCTCGGTGAGCTGGTCCAGGAACTCGTCGACCTCCCGCTCGTCGTAGCCCCGGAACGAGAGCCGGAACTCCTTGTCCTGGATGTCCTGCGGGGTGATCCGGGGGACCCCGGGCGGTCGCGGGTCGCCCTCCGCCTTCCTCTTCCTCATCCCTCCCCCTCCGGGCGACGGTTCAGCATAGCGCCTGCTGCAGGACGGCCAGCACCACGAACGCGACGATGATCGAGAGGTCCAGCCCGACCGCCCCCATCCGGACCGGCGGGATCAGGCGCCGGAGCGGCGCGAGGACCGGTTCCGTGAGGTCGTAGAGGAGGTCGACGATCCGGCGGACCGGGCCGGAGTAGGGAGTGCGGAAGCCGAGCACGTGGGCCCAGGAGAGGAGGACGCGCGCGAACAGGATCCAGAAGTAGAGGGCGAGGGCGATGCAGAGGAGCCGCAGCAGAGGGTTGGGCTCGAGGGCTTGGGCGAGCATGCCGCGGCGGTCCCCGGGCCCCTCAGAACTGGTTGTAGAAACCGCCGCCCGCGAGCCGCTCCCGCTCCTCCGCGGAGACCTCGACGTTGGCCGGGGTGAGGAGGTAGACGCGGTTCGCCACCATCTCGATCTTCCCGTCGAGCCCGTACACCAGGCCCGAGGCGAAGTCCACCAGCCGGCGCGCGATCGCGTCGTCCGTCCCCTGGAGGTTCATGATCACCGCGGTCCCCTCCTTGAACCGGTCGGCGACCTCCCGGGCCTCGTTGAAGCGCTTCGGCTCGGCCTTGTGGATCGCGGTCCCCGCGCTGGGGCGGGCCGCGGGGATCGTGCGCACCGTCCCCTCGATGCCCGCGGGCACCTCCTGGAGCGCTGGGGCCCGGGGGATCCTCCGGAGCTCGGCCGGCTCCGGCTCGGGGGCCGGGACCTCCTCGAGCTCCTCGTACTCGTCCTCCTCGACGAGCCCCAGGTAGGAGAGCGTCTTCTTCCACACGCCAGCCATCGGTCCTCCCCTCGTGCGCGGCGCCTACGCCCGTCCCCTCGGTCGGGGCCCGAACAGGGCCGTGCCGACGCGGACCATCGTAGCGCCTTCCTCCACCGCAACCTCGTAATCGAGCGACATCCCCATGGAGAGCTCGACCGCCCCCGGGTGCCGCGCTCGGAGCTCGTCGCGGAGCTCCCGGAGCCTGCGGAAGTAGGGCCGGGAGTCCTCCGCCGCCTCGGGGATCGGCGGGATCGTCATGAGCCCCGCCAGCTCGACCCCCTCGAGATCCGCCACCCGGTCCGCGAACGCCGCCAGGGCCCCCGGGGGGACCCCCGCCCGGGTCCCCGTGAGATCGACCTCGATCAGCACGGGCAACCTCCTCCCCCGCGCCGCCGCGCGCCGGGCCAGTCGGACCGCCGCCCGTTCCGACGCCACGCTCTCGACGACGTCGGCGAGCTCGGCCACCTTGTGGGCGGTGTGGCTCTGGAGGATCCCGATGAAGTGCCACCGGGCCCCGGGGACCGCCGCCCGCTTCGCCGCGAGCTCCCGGACGTGGTTCTCGCCCAGGTCCGTGACCCCCGCCGCCACGGCCCGCGCGGCGAGCTCCGGGGGAACCGTCTTCGTGACCCCCACCAGCGTGACCTCCGTGGGATCCCGCCCCGCCCGCTCCGCGGCCCGGGCGATCGCCGCCCTGACCCGGCGCACGTTCTCCTCGACGGCCTCCACGCTCACCGCCACCGGAGCCCGCGCGCAGGGCCGCCACAGGAGTTGACGGGACCGATCAGACCTTCCCGTTCGTTCACGGGAGCAACAGCATACGGCACCGATGGGGCGGGGCCCGGCAGCCGGCCTACCCAGGGAGGCGCATCGCGATCGCCGCCTGGCGCCCGGTGGTCCCGTCGCGGCGGTGGGAGAAGAACCGGTCGGGGTGGCAGGCCGTGCAGAGGTCGGCGACGTCGATCCGACGGACGCCGAGCGAGCGGAGCGCCGCCCGCGCGGTGGCCGCGAGGTCGAGCGCGATCCGCCCGCCCCGCCGACGCGTCACGGCCCCGGCCTCCGAGCCCGTCGCCACGGCGAGCGCCACGTCCTCGCCGACCTCGTAATGGCAGGGCCCGACGGCCGGCCCGATCGCCGCCCGCACCGTGCCCGCGTCCGGGAACGCGGCGACCGCGCGCTGCAGGATCCCCGCGGCGAGGCCGCGCCAGCCGGCGTGGACCACGGCCACCGTCCGCCCGTCACCGGCGGCGAGCGCCACCGGGAGGCAGTCGGCGCACGTGACCGCGAGGGCGAGGGCGGGGCTCGACGTCAGGAGGCCGTCGGCCCCCCGGATGCGGCCGTCGGGGCCGAGGAAGCCCGCGCCGGCCCTCCGGGGACCCACCCGCACCACCCGGGACCCGTGGACCAGCCCCCCGACGGCGAAGGCCTCCACCCCGAGGGCCTCGGCCAGGCGCCGCCGGTTCTCGCGGACCGCCTCGGTCCGGTCCCCCACCCCGAACCCCACGTTCAGGGAGGCGAAGGGACCCTCGCTCACGCCCCCGCCCCGCTCAGAGAAGACGGCCAGGACCCCCACCCCTTCGAGGGCCTCGGACACGAGGACGTGGAGGTCGCCGCGGAGGCGCCGTCGCTCCATCGACGGAGAGGTTCCCACGTGGGAGGGAGGGGCGGGGAGGGATCACCCGAGGGACGGGGGAAGGGCGCCCCTCGGTACCTCCCCGCCCCCACGACCGCCGGGCCGCGCGGGGCGGTCGTCGCCTCAGCTCTTCAGGAAGTCCGGGATGTCGAGGTCCTCCTCGGCGTCGAACGCCAGGGCCTCGGAGGCCGGACGGAACACCTCCTCTTCCTCTTCCTCCTCGAGGATCGAGGGCCCCGGCTCGGGTTCGGGCGCTCGCACGGGCTCGGGCTCCTCGAGGATCCGCGCCAGCCGTCCCTCGGGCCGGGGGGCCGGTGCGGCGAGCTTGTCGAAGCCGGCGGCGATCACGGTCACCCGCACCTCCTCGCCGAGGGCGTCGTCCACCACCGCGCCGAAGATGATGTTCGCGTCGGGGTGGGCGACCCTGGTGATCGCCTCGGCCGCCGCGTGGACCTCGTGGAGCGTGAGGTCCCCCGGGCCAGCGATCGAGAGCAGCACGCCCTTCGCCCCCTCGATCGACGACTCGAGGAGCGGCGAGGACACGGCGTTGCGCGCCGCTTCCTCCGCGCGGTCCTCGCCGGTGCCATGCCCGATCCCCATGAGGGCGGAGCCGGCCCCGCTCATGATGGCCTTCACGTCCGCGAAGTCCAGGTTGATGAGCCCCGGCGTCGTGATCAGCGACGTGATGCCCTCGACCCCCTGGTACAGGACCTGGTCCGCCATCCGGAACGCGTCGAGCATCGGGGTCTTCGGGTCGGAGACCTGGAGCAGCCGGTCGTTGGGCACCACGATCAGGGTGTCCACCGCCTTCTTCAGCTCGGTGATCCCGACGTCGGCCTGCATGGCCCGCCGGCGCCCCTCGAACCCGAACGGGCGGGTCACGACGCCGATCGTCAGCGCGCCCAGGCCCCGGGCGATCTCGGCCACCACGGGGGCGCCGCCCGTACCCGTGCCGCCCCCCTCGCCAGCGGTGATGAAGACCATGTCCGCACCCTTGAGGATCTCCTCGATCTCGTCGGCGTGCTCCTCGGCGGCGCGGCGGCCCACCTCTGGGTCCGAGCCCGCCCCGAGGCCGCGGGTCGTCTCCCGCCCGATGTCGAGCTTGACCTCCGCGTCGGACATCAAGAGGGTCTGCGCGTCGGTGTTGATGGCGATGAACTCGACCCCGCGGAGGCCGGCCTCGATCATCCGGTTCACCGCGTTGACGCCGCCCCCGCCGATCCCGACGACCTTGATGACGGCGAGGTAGTTCTGAGGAGCTTCCATCTCGTTCGACCTCCGCTCCCTGGGGACGACCCCCGATCTACCTGGGGAAACGCCGCTCTCCCGACCTCAAGGCTAACCCTCAAGTGAAGGCTTATTGTTATATCTCCTTGACGTTCGAACCCTCACGCTACTATCGAACCGCAGGTCCGTCAAGTCTCGGTTGCGGGCACGTTGACGCGACCCATGACAGTTCGACGGGCGGGGCGGTCCGGAGCGAGGCTCCGGGGGACGGTCCGCGGGAGCTCAGGCGGTCGAAGCGCTCGGGGCGGACGGGGCGCGGAGGTCGATCGTGGCCAGCCTGACCCCTTCGGCCAGCGCCCACCGCAGGATCGACCGCAGCACCCGTCCCTTCTCAGCGGCTTGCCCCGGCGCGCCGAACAGCACCCGGGTGCCGGAGGCCAGCAGGAGCCGGAGGCTCCCGCCAGGGAGCACGGCCACCTCCCGGACCTGCGCGCGGAGCTCGGGAGGGAGCGCCGCCAGGGCCCGGGCCGGAGCCTCGATCGCCGGGACCGCGACCCCGCCGCCGAGGGCGTCGCGCTCCGCGGCCAACACCGGGAGCCGGAGGTCCCGCGCCACGGGACCAAGCTCCGTCCCGTCCGCCGCCACGAGCACCGGCCGTCCGTCCCGCTCCATCACGGCCACCGGGGTCCGTTCCACCACCCGGATCGTCACGGTCGAGGGGAGCTGGCGCGTCACGCGCGCATCCCGGATCCACGGATCGGCCTCGAGCCGGCGCTCCACCGCCCCCGCATCGAGGAACAGGATGTTGGTCCCCGGTTCGATGCCCGAGCGGCGGACGATCTCCGCCGCTCGCAGGCGATCCTCGCCCACCACCCGGATCCGGCCCACGGCGAACAGGGGCGAGCGCCCCACCACCAGCCCGGTGGCAGCGAGCGAGGCGAGGCACACGATCGCCGCGCCGATGCGTTGCCACCGGGGCACCGAGCTCCGGCGGAGGAGCCCGAGGGGCTCAGCGGAGCGGGGGATCTGGGTCGCCGACAAGATGCACCTCCGGTTCCAGCTCGACGTCGAAGCGCGACGCGACGAGGTCCTGCAGCGCGCGGATCAGCGCCACCACGTCGGCCGCGCGGGTCCCGGGCGCCGCGACGATGAAGTTGGCGTGCTTCTCGGAGACCGCCGCGCCGCCCACCGACATCCCCTTGGCCCCGGCCGCCTCGAGGAGCCGTGCGGCGTGGTCGCCCGGCGGGTTCTTGAACACGCTCCCGCAGTTCGGCTCGGCGAGGGGCTGGGTCCGCCGTCGCCACGCCCGGGCCTCGTCCATCAGGGCACGGATCTCCGCCCGGTCCCTCGGACGCAGGCGGAGCCGCGCCGCGGTCACCACGGCGTCGTCGGGGAGGCCGGACCGCCGGTACCCGAAGTCCGCGGCCGCCGGCCCGACGGCCTCGGGCGCTCCGGTGAGCATCCGGAACACCTCCACCCCCTCGACCACCTCCGAGAGTTCGTGCCCGTGCGCCCCGGCGTTCATCCGGACCGCGCCTCCCAGGGTCGCCGGGATCGCCACCCCGAACTCGAGGCCCCCCAGCCCGTGCTGGAACGCCACCCCGGCGAGGGCGGGCAGCGGCATCGCGGCCCCCGCCGCGATGCGATCGCCGTCGCGCGCCGCCCACCGGAACCCCCGGCCCAGCCGGAGCACCAGCCCGGGGAACCCCTCGTCCGCCACGAGCACGTTCGAGCCCTTGCCGAGGACGACGTAGGGCAGACCGGTCTCCCGTACGGCCCTCGATGCGGCCACCAGGTCCTCCATCGAGGTCGGCTCGAGGTAGAGGGCGGCCGGTCCCCCGATCCGGAACGTCGTGAGCGGCGCCAGTGGGAACCCGACCCGGACCCGGTCGCCGCACGCCGCCCGCAGGAGCGTCTCGGCCCGCTCCAGCGCCCGTCGGTCCGCCCTCACCGGCCCTCCGATCGGTGCAGGACCTCATCCGCCACGGTCGTCACATCCCCGGCCCCGAGCGTGAGCACCAGGTCGCCCTCCCCCACCTCCCGGACCAGGAACGAGATCACGTCGGCCCGGTGGGGCAGGTACGCGACGGGGAGCCCGGGCGCGGCCTCCCTGAGCGCCTCCGCGACGAGCTGCCCGGAGACGCCGGGGATGGGATCCTCGCCCGCCGCGTACACGTCGGTCACCACCGCCACGTCGGCGCCGGCGAGGCTGCGCCCGAGCTGCCTCCACATCGCCTCGGTCCGCGTGTACCGGTGGGGCTGGAAGACCACCACGAGCCGGCCCCGCGCCGCGCGACGGGCCGCGGCGATGGTGGCCGCCACCTCGGTCGGGTGGTGGGCGTAGTCGTCGTAGAGCTCCGCCCCCCGCGCCCGGCCCCGGCGTTCGAACCGGCGCCGTACGCCGGGGAACGATCGGAGCGCGGCCGCCGCCTCGGGCGCCGCCGCGCCGACCAGACCCGCGGCCAGGACCGCCGCGGCGGCGTTGAGCAGGTTGTGGGCGCCCGGCGCCGGCAGCGCGACCTCTACCTCGCCCTCGGGCAGCGCGAGCCGGCCCGTGGCCGGCGCCTCCCGCAGGACGCGGACCCGCACGTCGACCGCTTCGCCGGTCCCGTAGGTGAGCGCCCGCACCCCGGCCCGCGCGAGGGCTGCCCGCGCGCCCGGGTCGTCCCCGCAGGCCACGACCTGCCCGGACCCTTGGATGAACCGCGCGAAGGCGCCCTCGATCTCCGCCAGCCCGCCGCGGTAGAAGTCCAGGTGGTCCTCCTCCACGTTCGTCACCACCGCCACCTGCGGCCGTAGGAGCAGGAAGGACCCGTCGCTCTCGTCGGCCTCGGCGACGAACACCTCCCCCCGGCCGTGGCGGGCGCCCGATCCGATCTCGTTCACGTCGCCGCCGACCACGAAGGTGGGGTCCAGCCCGCACCGGTCGAGGATCCACGCGAGCATCGAGGTCGTCGTGGTCTTCCCGTGCGTGCCGGCCACCGCCAGGGTCCGGTGCCCGACGGCCAGGGCCGCGAGCACCTGCGCCCGCGCGAGCACCGGGATCCCCCGGGCGCGGGCCGCCGCGAGCTCCGGGTTCCCCTCCCGGATCGCGCTCGAGATCACGACGACGTCCGGCTCCCCGAGCTGCTCCGGACGGTGGCCGACGTACACGCTCGCCCCCTCCGCCCGCAGATCCTCGAGGACGCCCGACGCCTTGAGGTCCGAGCCCGTCACCTCCACCCCCCGGGCCAGGAGCAGCCGCGCGATCCCGCTCATGCCCGCACCACCGATCCCGATCAGGTGGGCGCGGCGGATCCCCGAGAGGTCCGGCACGGGGAGCGTGGGGATGCTCCCCGCGGGCGGGACGTAGGGCTCGGCGTCCACCGCCCCGGCGCTCACCACGCCGCCTCCTCCACGAGCTCCGCCACCCTCGCCGCCGCGTCGGGTTTCCCCCAGGCCGCCGCACGGCCGGCCATCCGCGCCAGCGTGGCCGGGTCCTCGAGGAGGGCCGCGATCCGGGTCCCGAGGACCCTCGGGGTGAGCTCCACGTCCCGCAAGACGGCCGCGGCCCCGGCCCGCTCGAGGGCCCGGGCGTTCGCCTCCTGGTGGCCCGCGGTGGCGTACGGGTAGGGGACGAGGATGGCCGGCAGCCCGCAGACCGTGATCTCGGCGATGCTCGAGGCGCCCGCCCGCGCGACCACGAGGTCGGCGGCCGCGTACGCGAGCTCCATCCGATCGAGGAACGGGAGCGCGCGGAGGAGGAGCCGTCCCCCCGCGCCGTCCGCCTCCTCGACCAGCCCGCGGTGCGCCTCGCCGGTGAGCACCAGGAACTGGAGGTCCCCGCGGCCCCCGAGGAGCCGCGCGGCGCCCGCCGCCGCCTCGTCGATCCTGCGCGCCCCTTGGCTGCCACCGAAGACGACCACGGTCCGCCGCGCGGCCTCGAGCCCGAGCGCCTCCCGCGCCGTCTCGGCGAGCTCGGCGCGGCGCTCCCGCACCGCGACGATCTCCTCCCGCACCGGGTTCCCGGTGACGACGGCGCGGGCCCGCCGGGGCAGCGTGGCGGCCGCCTCGGCGAACGACAGCCCGATCCGCCTGGCCCACCGGGCGCACAGCCGGTTCGCGAGCCCCGCCACCGCGTTCTGCTCGTGGAGCACGACCGGCCGCCGCGCCGCGAACGCCGCGAGCACGGGCGGGACGCTCACGTAGCCTCCCATCCCCACGACGACGTCGGCCCGCTCCACGAGCGGCCGACACGCCCGGACCGCGTGCGCGGCGACCAGGGGCGCGCGCACCGCGTCCGCGGACGGCCTCCGCGGGACCGGGCGAGCCTCGATCGCCGTGAACCCGAACCCCTCCGCCGGCGCGAGGCGCGCCTCGGGTCCACGCTGGGTCCCCGCGAACGCCACCTCCGCCCCCGCGGCGCGGAGGCGTCGGGCCAGCGCGAGCGCGGGGAACACGTGTCCGGCGGTCCCGCCCCCGGCGATCACCACCCTCACCTCGACCCCCCATGCCCGACGCGGGTCCGTCGCCCCGACGCGGCGCGGGACGCCCGCACCACCCCGGCCCCGGGCCGGCGCCCGCTCCGGCGGCGGGCCCCGGCAGGACGGGCCTCCTCGGGCCGCGCGGAGGCCCGGGCGATGCTCACGAGGGTGCCGACCGCGGCCAGGGTGACGACGAGCGACGAGCCCCCGTAGGAGAGGAGGGGCAGCGGCACCCCGGTGATCGGCAGGAGCCCGGTGACGGCCCCCAGGTTCACCACGATCTGCAGCCCGAGCCACGAGACGATCCCCGCCGCGAGCAGCCGTCCGAACGTGTCGGGGGCGCGCAGCGCGACCCGGACCCCGCCGTAGAGCAGCGCCCCGAAGGCGGCCAACACGAGGAACGCGCCGACGAGGCCGAGCTCCTCGCCGAGGATGGAGAAGATGAAGTCCGTGTGGGCGTTAGGCACGTACATCCACTTCTGTCGGCTCGCCCCCAGCCCCACGCCGAACCACCCCCCCGACGCCAGGGCGATCAGCGACTGGATCAACTGGTACCCGGTGTTCCGGGCATCGGCCCAGGGGTCGAGGAACGCGACGAGCCGGGCCCGCTGGTAGGGCTGCATCGTGAGGAGCGCGAGGGCGGAGAGGAGCCCGCCCGAGACGACGAGGTAGCGCAGCCGGACCCCGGCGGTGAAGAGGAGCAGGAAGACGCTCCCCACGAGGATGACGGTGGTCCCCAGGTCGGGCTGGACGTAGACCATCGCGCACACCACGCCCACCACCGGGACGAGCGGCACCACCAGGTGCGTCGGATCCCCGAGCAGGCCCCACTTCCGGGCCAGCACGGCGGCGGCGAAGACCACCACCGCGAGCTTCGCGAGCTCCGAGGGCTGCACGGTGACCGGCCCGAGCGCGAGCCACCGCGCCGACCCCCCCGCGACCCGTCCCGCGCCGGGATGCAGCACGAGCGCCAGGAGGATCGCGGTCGCGGCGAGCAGCGGCGCCGCGAGCCGCTGCCAGGTCCGGTAGCGCATCCGCGCCGTGCAGAGCAGGGCGACCGCGCCCACCGCCGCGTACGCGAGCTGGCGCCAGAAGAACAGGAAGCTCGATCCGTAGCGCGCGTACGCCGACACCGAGCTCGCGGAGAGGACCATCACGAGCCCGGTCACGGTGAGGAACACCGTCGGCAGCAACAGGAAGCCGATGCTCCGGCGCGCCGCCGCCATCCTCGAGGCGCGCCGGGCGGCGCGCGCGCGCTCCCGGTCCCAGGCCAGGCGGAGGTGGCCCCGGACCGCCTCCTGGCGGACGGCCATCAGCCGACCTCCTCGGCGAGCTCGAGGGCAGCGGCCCGGAACCGCTCGCCGCGTTCGACGTGATCCCGGAACATGTCCTGGCTCGCGCAGGCCGGGGCGAGGAGCACGACCCCGCCCGGCGGCGCCAGCTCGTGGGCGGCCCGGACCGCCTCCTCCATCGACCCGGCCTTCCGCACGGGGACCTTCCCCTCGAAGATCGCGACGAGCTCCGGTGCCGCCTCGCCGATGGCCACGACCCCGGCGAGCCTGGGGGCCGCCCGGAGGAGCGGCGAGAGATCCACGCCCTTCGCAAGGCCCCCGGCGATCAGCGCGACGCCCTGGAGCCCTTCCAGCGCGGCGAGGGCCGCGTGGGGGTTCGTGGCCTTGGAGTCGTCGATGAACCGGACGCCCCCCGCTTCGGCCACCACCTCTCCCCGGTGCGGGAGGGGACGGAACCGCGCCAGGGCCTCCCCCACGGCCTCCGCCGGGACCCCGAACGCCAGGCAGGCGGCCGCCGCGGCCGCGGCGTCGGCGCGGAGCCCGGATCCCCCCGCTGGGCGGCCCAGCCGCCGCTCGGCGTCGAGCCGCGCAACGAGCTCCGTGCCCACGTAGCCGACCTCGCCGTCCCGTGGCTCCCCGAGCGTCGACCAGACCACGCGGCACGGGGCCCGCCGCGAGACGGCCGCCGCCGCGGGGTCATCGCGGTTGCCCACGTGGACGTCGTCGCCCGACTGCTTCGCGAAGATCCTTGCCTTGGCCTCCGCGTACGCCTCGAACGTCCCGTGCCAGTCGAGGTGGTCCGGGGCCAGGTTCAAGAGCACCGACACCCGCGGCGCGAACGTCCGGGCGAACCGGAGCTGGAACGAGGACGCCTCGACCGCCAGGACCTGGGCCCCCTCGCGGGCCGCGAGCGAGAACGGGTAGCCGATGTTCCCACAGGCCCGTGCGTCGATGCCCGCTGCCCGGAGGCACGCCGCGACCATCTCCGTGGTCGTGGTCTTCCCGTTCGTCCCGGTGATCCCCAGGTAGGGGGCCCGGGCCAAGCGGGCCCCGAGCTCGAGCTCGCTCCAGACGGGCAGGCCGCGGCCCCGCGCCAGCTCGAGGATCGGTGCCCGCTCGGGGACCCCCGGGCTCGCGACGACGAGCGACGCGCCCTCGAGGTGCCAGGGCTCGTGCCCGCCGGCCTCGACCCGCACCCCCATCGCCTCCAGATCGGACAGGTCGCCGAGGGCCTCGCGCGGCCGCGCCTCGCTCACCAGGACGGCCGCCCCGTGTTCGGCGAGGACCCTGGCGGCCGCCCGCCCGCTCGCCCCCAGCCCGAGCACGACGACGCGCTCGCCCCGGACGCTCAGGCCCCCGGCCACCTCACCCCACCCCCCCGCGCGCCAGGAAGTCCGCGTAGAAGAGGCCGATCCCCACGGCCACCCCCAGACCGGCCACGATCCAGAACCTGACGATCACCGTGAACTCGGGCCACCCGGCGAGCTCGAAGTGGTGGTGGATGGGGGCCATCCGGAACACGCGGCGACGGAACAAGCGGAACGCCACGACCTGGACGATCACCGAGCTCGTCTCGAGCACGAACAACCCGCCCAGCACGATCAGGAGGAGCTGGGTGTTGCTGGAGACCGCGAGCCCGGCCATGAGCCCCCCGAGCGCGAGCGATCCCGTGTCGCCCATGAAGATCCGGGCCGGCGCCGCGTTCCACCAGAGGAACCCGGTGGCCGCCCCCGCGGCGCCCGCGGCCACGATCGCCGTGTCGAGGGCGGCATCGGGGTCGAGCCGGTAGCAGGCGGGCGGGCCGGTGAGGTCGCAGACGTGCCGCCACTGCCAGAACGCGATGAACACGTAGGCCGAGAACACGAGGATCGACGAGCCCGAGGCGAGCCCGTCGAGCCCGTCGGTGAGGTTCACCGCGTTCGACGAGGCGGTGAGCATCACGAACGTCCACAGGTAGAAGAAGAACCCGAGGTCGAGGCCGGTCTCCCGGATGAACGAGAGCTCGGTCGAGGTGCCGGTCTCGGGGCCGAAGCGCATGACGACGATCCCGAAGGCCAGGGCCACCAGGGCCTGGCCGATCACCTTCGCCGACTTCGAGAGCCCGAGCGACCGCCGCCCCCGCACCTTCATGAGGTCGTCGAGGAACCCCACCGCGCCGAGCCCCAGCGCGACCAGCAGGAGCCCCAGCCCCGCCGGGGTGAACGTCGGCAGCTTCACCCGGGCGACGAGGTAGGCCGCGCACAGCCCGAGGAGGATCACGAGCCCGCCCATCGTGGGCGTCCCCGTCTTCTCGAGGTGGGTGTGGGGACCGTCCTCGCGGATCCGCTCGCCCCACCCCCAGAGGCGGAACAGGCGGATCGCGACCGGCGTGGCGAGCAGCGTGATGGCGAGCCCCACCGCCGCGGCGATCAGGATCGCGGTCACGCGACCGCCTCCCCCGCAGGGGCGGGGGCGGGGGCGAGGTCCCCCCCCGAGAGGAGGGCCTCCGCCACCCGCTCCAGGCCCGCCACCCGGGACGCCTTGCACAGCACGACGTCGCCGGGGCGGGCCCAGGCACGGACGTCGGCGAGGGCCTCGGCCGGGTCCTCGTAGGACGCGACGGCCTCGGGCTCCAAGCCCTCCCGGACCGCGGCGAGCGCGATCCCGCGCGCCGCCCCTCCCACCGTCACCAGGCGGTCCACGCGGAGCCGGGCGACGAGCTCGCCCACCCGCTCGTGCTCGGCGGCCGAGGCCGGGCCGAGCTCGGCCATGTGGCCGAGGACCGCGCAGAGCCGCGACCTCCGGGCCAGCCACCGAGCCGCCCGGAGGGCCGCCGCCACCGATCCGGGGTTCGCGTTGTAGGCGTCGTTCACGACGGTCACGCCGTCCGCGCTGGTCGCCGTCTCCATCCGCCAGGGCGCGCCGCGGGCCCGCGTCAGGCCCTCCGCGCAGGCCTCGGCGGGGAGGCCGAGGGCGGTCCCGCAGGCCGCGGCGGCCAACGCGTTCGACACCATGTGCTCCCCGACCAGCGGGAGCCGGACGGTCGCCCGCCCGGAGGGCGTCCGGAGGGTGAAGGACGGGCGGCCGTCGTCCCCGAGCTCCACGCCCTCCGCCCCTACGTCCGCGTCCGCCGCGAGGCCGAACGTGAGCACCCGGGCCCGGGCCCGCGTCGCGAACCCCCGGACCACCGGGTCGTCGGCGTTCAGCACCGCCGTGCCGTCCGCGCCGAGCCACTCGACGGGCTCGGCCGAGGAGGCCACGATGGCCTCCCAGGACCCGTACACCTCGAGGTGCGCCACCCCCACGTTGGTCACCACCACCACCGAGGGCCGGGCCACCTCGCAGAGCACCAGGTGATCCCCGACGTGGCGGGCGCCGAGCTCCACGACGAGGGCCTCGGCGTCGGGGGGCGCCCCGAGGAGGGTCAGCGGCACCCCCACCTCGTTGTTGAACGAGCCCGGGCTCGCGTGCGTGCGGAGGCGGGTCCCGAGCACGGCCGCCGCCAGCTCCTTGGTGGTGGTCTTCCCGTTCGCGCCGGTGACGCCGATCACCGGGCCTCGGAACGCCCCGCGCTCGTCGGCCGCGAGGTCGAGGAGCGAGCGGCCCGGGTCGTCGACCTCGACGAGCGGCCCGCGCGGGTCCGGCGCCCCGCCCCGGCGGACCAACGCGGCCGCCGCGCCGCGGGCGAACGCGTCGCCCACGAACGCGTGGCCATCCGCCCGCTCCCCCCGGAGCGCCACGAACAGCGCGCCGGGGACGGCCAGCCGGCTGTCCACGACGACCGAGGAGACCCCGACGTCGTCGCCCCGCACCCGGCCCCCGGTGGCCCGAGCCACCTCGGTGAGACGTCGCGGCCTCACCCTTCCTCCTCGAGCATGGCCCGGAGCTCCTCCCGCGCCACCGCCCGGTCGTCGAAGGGGATCACCCGCCCCGCGATCTCCTGCCCGGTCTCGTGCCCCTTCCCGGCGATCACGACCACGTCCCCCGGCCGCGCCTCCCGCACCGCCAGACGGATCGCGGCTCGCCGGTCGGGCTCCACCACGTACGCGCCGCCCCCTTCCCGCGCGCCGGGGAGGATGTCGGCGATGATGGCGAGCGGGTCCTCGCTCCGCGGGTTGTCGGAGGTCAGGACGGTGAGGTCGGCGAGGGAGGTCGCGGCCCGGCCCATCAGGGGACGCTTGCCCCGGTCGCGGTCCCCGCCCGCCCCGAACACGACCAGCAGCCGCCCCCCCTCGCCCACGAGGGGTCGCGCCGCCCGGAGCACGTTCTCGATCCCGTCCGGGGTGTGCGCGTAGTCCACGAGGACCAGGAAGCCCTGCCCCGCCTCGATCGGCTCGACCCGGCCCGGTACCCCGCGGACCCTCGCGATCCCGCGCGCGGCGACCTCCGGGTCGATCCCCACGGCCCTGGCCGCGGCGAGCGCCGCCAGGCAGTTGTAGACGTTGAAGAGCCCTCGGAGCGGGGAGCGGACCTCCACCCCGCCGACCCGGAACGCGATCCCTCGGGCGGAGGTCCGGACGGCCTCCGCCCGCACGTCGGCCCCGACCTCGAGGCCATAGGTGACGGTGGGCAGGTCGGCCCGGAGGAGGCGGCGTCCCTCGGGGACGTCCACGTTGATCGCGGCCCGCTCGGACAGCTCGGGGGTGAACAGACGGGCCTTCGCCGCCAGGTACTCCTCCATCGTGCCGTGGTAGTCGAGGTGGTCCTGGGAGAGGTTCGTGAAGACCCCGCACGAGAACCTGAGCCCGTCCACCCGGTGCTGGTGGAGCCCGTGCGACGACGCCTCCATCGCCACGGCCCGCACCCCTCGCGCCTCCATCACCGCCAGGAGGCGGTGGAGGTCCGGGGCCTCCGGCGTCGTCCGGTCGAAGGGGACCGGCTCCTCCCCGATCCGCGCCCCCGTCGTGCCGATCACCCCCGGGGTCATGCCGGCCTCGCGGAAAGCCGCCGCCAGGAGGTAGGTGGTCGTGGTCTTCCCGTTCGTCCCCGTCACGCCGACCACGAGCATCCGATCCGCGGGCCGCCCGAAGAACGCGGCGGCGACCGGCCCCATCGCCCGCCTCACGGAGGGCACCACGACCTGGGGGACGTCGAGGGGGAGCGGGCGCTCGACCACGAGCGCCACGGCGCCCCGCGCCACGGCCTCGGCTGCGAAGCCGTGGCCATCTCGCCGCGTGCCGGGGACGCAGAAGAAGAGCGCGCCGGGGCGGACGTCGCCCGAGCGGTAGACGACGTCGGTCACCACCACGGCCCCATCGCCGCGGACCTCGGCCCGCGGCAGGTCGAGGACGAGCGCGTCGAGGCGACGAGGGGAGGCGCGTGCCAACGGGTGCGAGCTTACCTGCCGCTCAGGGGGGCCGAGGGCGGGGTGGGCCGGGTCCGTCACGGCAGCTCCGAGGGGTGGCGCGCCGCCCGTCACGGCAGCCCCGAGGCGTGCGGCGGCGCCGGGACGGGCCGCCCGGGCGCGATCCCCAGGTGGCGGATCGCGTACCGGGCCACCTCCTGGAACAGGGGCGCCGCGGCCACGCCGCCGTACACGGTCTCGGGCTCGTCGAGGATCGCGGCGATCACGACCTCGGGCCGCGAGGCGGGGAGGAACCCGATGAACGATGCGACGTGCCGGTCGCTGTAGCCCGGGCGGTCCTCGTAGGGCTTCCGGGCCGTCCCGGTCTTGCCCGCGACCTGGAACCCAGGGATCTGGGCGAGCGTGCCGGTCCCGTCGTCCACGGCGTACGCGAGCATCTGGGTCAGGGTGGCGGCGGTCCCCTCGGACACCACCCGCCGCCTGGGCGAGGGCGGCGCGGGGGTGTAGGTGCCGTCGGGCCCCACGGTGCCGGCGACCAGGCGCGGCCGGACCCAGACCCCCCCGTTCGCGATCGTCGCGTAGACCGCCGCCATCTGGAGGGGCGTCACCGCGAGCCCCTGGCCGTAGGCCATCGTGGCCAGGCTCGTCGCCGACCACTGGTCGAGGGGCGGCACGAGTCCGGGCGATTCCCCGGGGAACCCCACGCCCGTCGGACGGCCGTACCCGAACCGCGAGAGGTAGGCGGCCATCCGCTCCTCGCCGAGCAGCTGCGCCACCTCCACCGCCCCGATGTTCGAGGACCTGGCGACGATGTCGGCGAGCGTCATCCGTTCGGGCGGGTGCGGATGGGCATCGTGGATCGTGAACCCGCCGATCCGCATCTCGTCGGGCACGACGAACTCCCGGTCGAGCGGCACCACGCCCTCCTCGATCGCGGCCGAGGCCGTGATCACCTTGTTCACCGAGCCCGGCTCGAAGGCGTCGGTGACGGCCCGGTTCCGCCACCGCTCCTCGTCGAACTCGTCGAACCGGTTGGGGTCGAACGAGGGGCAGACCGCCATGGCCAGGACCTCCCCCGTCGAGGGCCGCATCACGATGACGATCCCGCCCTTGGCCCCGTTCGTCCGGACCGCCTCGGCGCACGCCTCCTCGGCCGCGAACTGGAGCGCCCGGTCGAGGGTGGTGACGAGGTCGCTCCCCGGCACCGGCGGTCGCACGATCGACACCCCGCCGGCGATGGGCCTGCCGAGGGGGTCCGTCTCCTGGATACGCTCGCCAGGGGTGCCCGCCAGGAGGTCGTCGTAGCCGGCCTCGAGGCCCGCGAGCCCGATCCCGTCGGTCCCCACGAACCCCAGGACCTGGGCCGCCACGCTCCTCGCCGGGTACGACCGTCGGCTGGACGGGAGGAGCCCGATCCCCGGCAGCGCCATGGCCTCGATCCGCTCGGCCACCTCCGTGTCCACGTGCCGGGCCACCCAGGCGAAGGTGTCGTCGCCGGGATCCCGCGGGTCGTCCAAGAGGGCCGGCAGCACGTCGCGGGCCCGGAGGTCGAGGGCGCGGGCCAAGCGCTCGGCGGTCCCGGTCGGATCGCGCACCGAACGCGGGTCCGCGTAGACGTCGCGCGCCTCGAGCGAGACGGCCAGGGGCTCGCCGTTCCGATCCAGGATCCGCCCCCGCCACGCGGGGAGCTCGATCGGCTGCACCCGCTGGTCGTAGCCGTAGACGCGGAGGGCGCGACCGTCGGGCGTCCGGGTCCGCTGGATCAGCACCAGCCGTACGACGATCGCGAAGAGCGCCAGCCCCATCGTCAGGAGGAGCGTGAGGAGGCGGTGGGCCGGCGGTCGGCGGAGGACGACCGCGCCGGGACGGCTCATGCCCGCCTGCCCCGACCCCGTCGGCCGGGGGGACCGGCGGGCCTCCCAGGTCCTGTCACGGCGCGCCCTCCACGATCGGCTTGAGCGCGAGCTGCGAGAGGTGCGGCTCCCCGACGGGCGCCGCGCGGTCCGGGCCCGGCACGTGGAGGATATGTACCTCGTCGGGGAGACGCATGCCGTGCCTCCGGGCCCACGCGGCGATCCGCCGGGGAGCCGACAACCGTGCAGCCTCCTCGGTGCGCACGCGGTACGCCTCCGCGAGGCCATCGATCCGTCGCTCGAGCGCCTCGATCCTGAACCCCTCTTGGGCCACCAGCGCGTTCAGCGCCACCACGCCCGTCACGGCGAGGAACGCCACCGCGGTGGCGAGGACGGCGAAGGCGAGCCGGCCGCGGCGCGCTCGGGCGTCGCGGGCGGGGCGGGCGGCGGCCGAGGGGGCGCGGGCCGCCCTCGCCGCCCGGCGGGCCGTCGCCGGGGCCGGGGCCCGACCCGAGGTCCGCGGCCCGGGACCGCGGCCCGACGCGTCGGGCCTCCCTGGCCGCCCGCGGCCGGTGGGCCGCGGGGTCGGGACGGGGTCGACGAGCGCGCGGGCGGGCGCGCTCACCTCCGCCTCCCCGTGCGGCTCACGCCGCCTCCTCCAGCGGGAGCCGGGCCTCGCCGGTCCGCTCCGCGGCGCGGAGCTTCGCGCTGCGGGCCCGCGGGTTCGCCCGGACCTCCTCGAGCCTCGGGCGGACGGGCTTCCTCGTGAGGACCTCCAGGCGCGGATCGTCCCGGAACGCCCGCTTCACGATCCGATCCTCGAGGGAGTGGTACGAGATCACGACCACGCGGCCCCCGGGAGCGAGGAGATCGACCGCCCGAGGCAGGGAGGCGGCGAGCTCCTCGAGCTCCCGGTTGACCGCGATGCGGAGCGCCTGGAACGTCCGGCGGGCGGGGTGGGGGCCGCCCCGCCGCCTCCCGACGGCGCCCGCGACGACCCGGGCGAGCTGGTCGGTGGTCATGATCGGCGCCCTCGCCCGGGCCCGCACGATGGCCCGTGCGATCCGCCCGGCCCGCGGCTCCTCCCCGTACCGGGAGATGATCCCCGCGAGCTCCTCCTCCGGGAGCTCGTTCACCAGGTCGGCCGCGGTGGGCCCGCTGCCATCCATCCGCATGTCGAGCGGCCCGGGCAGGCGGTACCCGAACCCCCGCGCCGCCCGCTCGAGCTGCATCGACGAGACCCCGAGGTCGTAGAGGACGCCGTCCACGCGGTTCCCCACGGGCAGCTCCGAGAACCGAGCCCGGACGGCGTGGAACCGCGGTCCGAACCGCGCCAGGCGGCGGGCCGCGAGCGCGACGGCCTCGGGATCGCGGTCGATGCCGATCACGTGCCGCACCCCGGCCTCCAGGAGCGCCTCAGCGTGGCCGCCGGCGCCGACCGTCGCGTCGACCACGGTTCCCCTCCCGCGCAGGAACGACACGACCTCGTCGACCATGACGGGACGGTGCGCCTCCTCATCCACGACCCCGCCCCGACGTCTCCCCCAGCCGACCCGGGTAGAGCGTGCCGGCCTGGTACGCCCCGCCGTACGTCTCGAGGTAGCGCTGGTGAGCCTCGCGGTCCCAGATCTCGAGCCGGTCGAAGACCCCCACCACGACGACCTCCCTGCCGATGCCCACCTGGGCGCGCAGCCGCTGGGGGACCACCAGGCGTCCCTGGGCATCGAGCTCGACCGGCTCCGCGCTCCCGAAGAACATCCGTGCGTACGCGCGCCCGTCGGGGTCGGAGAGGGGGGCGCGCCGCACCTCCTCGGCCCGCGCGTCCCATTCGGCCCTGGGGAAGCAGTAGAGGCAGCCGTCCTGCCCCAGCGTGAGGAAGGCGCCATCGGCGAGCGCCTCCCGGAACCGCGCGGGCAGCGAGATCCGCCCCTTCGGGTCGAGCTGGTAGCTGTGCGTGCCGAGGAGCTCGGCCACGCCCTCTCCCCTCCTCCTCCACTTCGGGCCACTTTTATGCCACTATTACTCCACCCGGTCAAGCGGAGGGACCCGGAAGTGGGATCGAGGAGGCGCGGAGCGTGAAGAGCGTCCGACGGAGGGCCCGGCTGCCCCGGCTCAGCCTCGAGCGGCCGCTAGGAGAGGAACGGCTCCCAGGCCGGCTCCACCCGGCCCAGGGAGAGGCGGAACCCGTCCGCCGGGGCGAAGGGCTGCCGCGCGAGCCGCAGCCCGGCCTCGTGGGGGAGGCGGTTCTCCTTCCGGGCGTTGCACCGGCGGCAGGAGGCCACGACGTTCTCCCACACGTGGAGGCCGCCCCGCGACCTCGGGATCACGTGGTCCAGGTTCTCGGCTTGGGCACCGCAGTACTGGCATCGCCACCCGTCCCGCGCGAAGACCGCGCGCCGCGTGAGGGGGGCTCGGGCGCGGTACGGCACCTTGACGAAGTACCGGAGGCGGACGACCGAGGGCGCCTCGATCGCGAGCCGCTCGGAGCGGAACACCTGGTGGTCGGGGACGACCACCTCGGCCTTGTCCTTGAGGACGAGCAGGACCGCCCTGCGGACCGGGACGACCGCGAGGGGTTGGTGCGTGGCGTTCAGGACGAGGGCCCTTCCCATCGGCGGGTTCACCGCGAGTATACGGCCGGCGCGCTCTCGAAGGCCGACGACCGGGCCGAGGATGCTTGCATCGGGGGGATGACACTGATGTGATTCCAGGCGGCGGCGGCCGGGGCCGGGCCCACGGGTCGGATGCCTGGAAGTAGCGAAAAAGGGGCCGCGCGGGGCGTCCGAAGAACCGCTCGGGCCCGGCCCCGGCCGCCGCACCGCTCCCTCGGGCGCTGACGCGTCCGCCCCGGCCCCTGAGGTCCCAGGCCCATCCGGGGGGCCGGCCGGGAACCCCCGCGGTCCTCGGGCCGTCGGATGCCGCTGAAGGGGGAGGGCGCTCCGCCCGCACCCCTCCTGGATAAGATGGAACCGCGGGCCGGGAGGTGGTCGTGGAGGCGCGAGAGCGGACGGAGGACTGGGAGCGGTTCGCCGCGCGGTTCCACGACATCGAGCGGAACGTCGAACGGGTCGTCCGGGGCAAGGAGCGCGAGATCCGCCTGGCCCTGGTGGCTCTCGTCGCCGAGGGCCACGTCCTGATCGAGGACGTGCCCGGGGTCGGCAAGACGATGCTCGCGAAGGCCATCGCCCGCTCCATCGACTGCTCGTTCCGCCGGATCCAGTTCACCCCGGACCTGCTCCCCTCGGACATCACGGGCGTGAACGTCTTCAACCAGGAGCGGGGCGACTTCGAGTTCAAGCCGGGCGCGATCTTCGCCAACGTCGTCCTCGGCGACGAGATCAACCGGGCCAGCCCCAAGACCCAGTCCGCCCTCCTCGAGTCGATGGAGGAGCGGCAGGTCACGGTCGACACCGTCACCTACCAGCTCGGCACCCCGTTCATGGTGATCGCGACCCAGAACCCGATCGAGCACGAGGGCACCTACCCCCTGCCCGAGGCCCAGCTCGACCGGTTCATGATGCGGCTGTCGCTGGGCTACCCCGACCTCGAGGTCGAGGCCGACATCCTCTCCACCCACGGGACGACCTCCCCGCTCGAGGAGATCGAGCCGGTGGCAGACGCGCCGGCCGTCGCGGAGATGATCGCCCAGGCCCGGCGGGTCCACGTCGCGCCGGCCGTACGCCGCTACATCGTGGACCTGGTGGACGCGACCCGGCGCCACGACGACCTGTACCTCGGGGCCAGCCCGCGGGCCTCGATCATGCTGCTCCGGGCGGCCCGAGCCCTCGCCGCCTCCCGGCAACGGGACTACGTGGTGCCCGACGATGTGAAGGAGCTCGCGGTACCCGTCCTCTCCCACCGGGTGATCGTGACCGCCGACGCGATGATGGGTGGCCGCTCCGGCGCGCAGGTCGTCCGCGAGGTCCTCGAGCAGACGCCGGTCCCGGTGACCGGCGCGGGCTGATGCCCTCGGGCCGCGGCGTCACCGTCCTCGTCGCCGGGATCGCGCTGTGGCTCGTCGCCCGGCTCCTCGGCTCGCCGACGATGCATATCGTCGCCGCGGGCCTGGTCGCGCTGCCGTTCGCCGCCGCGCTGTTCGCCCGGTGGAGCCACCAGCGGTTCGAGGTCCACCGCCGCCTGTCGGACGTCCGGGTCCGGCCCGGGCAACGCCTGTCGGTCGAGCTCGAGGTCCACAACCGGGGATCCCTCGCCACGTCCTTCCTCCTCGTCGAGGACCGCGTGCCCGGGGCGTTGGGCCGGCCGGCCCGACTGGTGCTCACGGGGATCCCCGCCCGGAACCACCAGCGGGTCGCCTACGCGCTCGTCGCGCAGCGCCGCGGCCGGTACGTCCTGGGGCCCCTCGCGATCGACGTCTCCGACCCCTTCGCGCTCACCCGCCTCCGCATCGGGTTCGACCTCCGCGACGAGCTCGTCGTGACCCCCGAGGTCGAGGACCTCCGAGCGCCGGACGGCTCCCTCGTGGGCTTCGGGACCGGCCCGTCGCGCGCCAAGTACCTGTTCCGGACCGGGGAGGAGTTCTACACGATGCGCCCCTTCGTGGAGGGCGACGACCTCCGCCGGATCCACTGGCCGAGCGTCGCGCGGACCGGGCAGCTCATGATCCGCCAGGACGAGTCGTCGAGGCGCTCCGCGGCCCTGATCCTCCTCGACACCCGGGCCGCGGCCCTCGGCGAGGCTCACCGACCAGCGTTCGAGAAGGCCGTCTCGGTGGCGGCGTCGATCGGGATGCACCTGGCGCGGTCGGGCTACGTCCTGCGCCTGGCGACCGCCCAGCTCCCGCCCGAGGCCACCTCGGAGGACGCGTTCCTCGACGCGCTGGCCACCGTCTCCCACGCCTCGGCGCGGTCGCTCCACCCCGTCCTGTCCCGGATCCGGACGGCGGCGGCCGGCGACACGACGCTCGTGCTCGTCTCCGCGCCCCCCCTCCCCGCGGAGCTCGGCGCCCTGATCCGGAGCGGCGCGGGCTTCGGGCCCAAGCTCGCGGCGCTCGTCTACCCCGTCGAACCCGCGACCCTGCCGCCGGAGCGGCGGGCGCAGCTCGAGGGGCGCGCCTCGCAGGCCCGCCTCTCCCTCTCGCGCGCCGGGTGGGACGTGCTGGTCCTGGGTCCCCAGGCGCGCCTCGCGGACGTATGGCTCTCCGGCAGGACCCGGCTCCCCGCGGCGAGCGGGCCCTCGGCGTAGCGGCGGTCGCGCTCCTGGCCGCGGCCACCGCGCTCGCCTTCGGGCGCGTGTTCGCCGGGCGCGGTCCCGCGCTCCGGTTGGTCGCCGCCGCGGTGGCCGCGGTCCTGCTCGCGTGGGTGCTCGAGCGGCTCCCGCTCTGGGCCGCGGCCCTGGGGTCGGCCGCGGGGCTCGCGGTGGCGGTCGGAGCCCTCGTCTTCCCCCGCACCACGTTCCTCTGGCTCCCGACGGCCGAGACGCTCGACGCCATCCGCCGGGCCCTCGAGGTGGTCGCGACCCAGGCCCGGGTGCAGATCGCGCCCACCCCGCCCCTCTCGGCCCTGTTCCTCGCCGGGCTCACCGCGGTCTGGACCGCCGCCTTCTCGGCCCACGCGCTCGCGGTCCGGGCCCGGAGCCCGCTCCTCGCGGCGCTGCCTTCCCTCGCGCTCCTGGGCTTCGCCGACGCCGTCATGGCCGACGGGGCCCGCCCCGGGTACGCGCTCTCCTTCCTCGCGGCGCTCCTCGCGGTCACGTTCCTCGACGGGCTCCGGCGGGTCCGGTCCTGGGGCCCGCTCGCGCCCTGGCCGGGGACCCGACGGCGCTGGCTCACCGCCACCACCACGAGCGGGGCGCGGCGCGTGGCGGGCGTGGCCCTCGGCGTCGCCGCGCTCGCCCCGGGGATCCTCCCCGGCTTCCGCGCCGGTCCCATCGTGGATCTCACGGCCGTGGCCGAGGTCGAGACCATCGCGATCGATCCCTTCGTCTCGATCCGCGACGCCCTCACCCGGGACCGGCCGGTCGAGCTGTTCCGGGTCCGGGCCGACCGCGCCGCCTACTGGCGGATGCTCGGCCTCGACGAGTTCGACGGCCAGAGTTGGCGGACGGACGACCTCGACCTCTCCGACGCGCTGCCCGCCGATCCCGGCGAGCCCATCGAGGCCCGCGTCTCCGGGGTGCCCGTGCTCGAGCAGGAGGTGGAGGTGCTCCGCGACCTGGCCACCCCGTGGATCCCGGTGGCGTACCCGGCGATCGCGATCGACCCCGGGTCCGCGTTCCGCTACGACCCGGACCTCGGCACGGCCGCCGCCCCCGACGCCCTGGCCGCCGGGACGCGATACCGCGCCGTCTCCCAGCCGCTCGCGCCCTCCCCCGAGCAGCTCGCGGTGGTCGACTTCGGCCCGCCGTCCCGCTACGGGATCTACACCGAGCTCCCCCCCGACACGCCCCCGGAGATCGGGCGCATCGCCCAGGCGTGGGCGGGCGACGCCGCCAGCCCCTTCGAGCGGATCCTCGCGATCCAGCGCCGGCTCCGGTCGTTCCGGTACGACGAGGACGTGCCGGCCCGGGCCGACTCCTTCACGCTCGTGGACTTCCTCACCGAGACCCGCCGGGGGTTCTGCCAGCAGTTCGCCGGCGCCATGGCCGTGCTGGTCCGGGCCCTGGGCTACCCGGCGCGGGTCGCCGTGGGCTTCACCCCCGGGGAGCTCGACCCCGAGACCCGGACGTTCACCGTCACCACCGACGACGCGCACGCCTGGGTCGAGGTCTACTTCCCGGGCTACGGCTGGCTCGCCTTCGAGCCCACACCCGGCCGGCGGAACCCCGTCGCCGAGCGCTACCTCGCGCCGCCGGCCGCTCCGTGCCCCGCGGGCGTCCCGGGCTGCCCGGGGCTGCAGACGGACCCCGGCCAGGCCGCCGTCGGCACCTCGGCCGGGTTGAGTCCGCAGCTCCAGGCCCACGAGGGGTTGGGTGGCCGGGCGGGCGTGGCTCGCCGGGGGAGCGCCGTCGGCCGGGCCGCCACCGAGGTCCGGCCCGAGGGGATCCCCGAACGCGCCGTCCTCCTCTCGCTCGCCGCCCTGGCGCTCCTCCTCGTGGCGGTACCGCCGGCCCGAGGGCTCCGCCGCCGGCTGCTCCTGGCCCGGGTCCACGAGCCCCGCGCGCTCGTGCTGGCCGCCTACGACGTGTTCGCCTCGCGCGCCGCCGACCTGGGACTGGGCCGGCTGCCCGGCGAGACGATCGAGGAGCATCGCCGGCGGCTCGCCCGGGCCCCGGAGGCCGACGGCGACCTCGAGCGGCTAACGAGGATCGTCTCGGCCGCCGCCTACGCCGCCACCCCGCCAGGGCCGGAGGAGGCGCTGGAGGCCCGACGCGCCGCCCGGGGAGCGATCCGGGGGCTCCGGCGGGAGGTCGGGCTCCTCCGTCGGGTGGTGGGGGCCTACCGCCCGGGCTGGTGAGCAGGGCCCGACCGGACGCGCCGGGGCCCCGGCCTAGGCTCGCCCGGACGCGCCGCGGGGGAGCGCGCCGCGTCCCTCCGCCTTCGCCGCGGCGTGTTCCTGGGCGGCCGCCTCCCGCAGGGCCCGGAGGAAGCGCTCGCGATCCTCGCGGAACCGGGCCACGTCGGCCTCGACGCTCGAGGCGATCTCGTCGATCGCCACGAAGAACGCGAGCTGCCCCTCGCGGAGCGCGTCGAGGATCTCGCCGTCGCGGCGGGCGATCTTGAAGATCGATACGCCGTCGGTGATGAGCTTCACCTCGGAGAGGTGCCGGTCCAGCCCGGCCTCGCGGTTGAGGAAATCCCAGGCTCGGCGGACCCGTTGGAGGGACATCCCACCGTCGAGCAGCGACCGCACGACGCGGAGCGCCACGAGGTCGCGGAACGAGTACAGACGTGGCACGCCCGGCCGTCCCCCGGTCTGTTGCACCGACGGCTTCACCAGCCCGATCTGGTCCCAGTAGCGGAGCTGGCGCGGGGTGCACCCGGTGAACTTGCACGCCTGGTGAGCGGTGAATCCCTCCATCGGACGCGCGCCTCCGATCCTCTCGCTCGCTGGTCGCACGGACGGCCGGGGCCGGGGGAAGGGCGACCGCCGCCGACACGCCCGGGGAAGGCGTCGCCCGTTCTACCGCGGCCGCGGGGGCCCGGCAAGCGACCAGGTCAGGGCGGATGCCGGAGCGGCGCTTCGCGGGACGACCGATCCTCCTCGAGGGTCCGGGGCCGCCCGCTCAGCCCTGGTCCGCGGCACCCCGCCGACCCGTGAGGCGCGCGAGGAAGGCGGCGAGCGAGAAGCGCCCGCCCCGCTGGACCGCGCGCACCTGGTCGCGCCCCATCTGCCGGAGGTACCGGTAGATCAGGAGGGTCGAGGCGAGCATCACCGCGAACCCGACCGCCGCGATCCAGAGCTGGATCGAGAACAGCAGGAGCATCACGAAGCCCGCGAGGAACGCGAGCGAGGCGAGGCGGATGCGGCGGGCCAGGTGCGAGTAGAGCGAGGTCTTCCCGACCTGCTCGACGAGGCGGGGGTCCTCCTCCGCGAGCCGGCGTTCGATCTCCTCGAGGATGCGTTGCTCGTCGGGCGAGAGGGGCATCCGGTCCTGCCTCCGGGTCTCCGCGGCTCCCCCCTGATTATAGGGAGCCGCCCCTCGGCCGGGAGGGGGGGTCCGGGCCCTCCGACGCCCGTGGCTGAGCCGCGGAGCTCAACGCTGGCGGTCCCGATCGAGGAGGGCCGCGGGCTTGGCCGAGCCCCGCCCGAAGCGCCGCTCGATCCGGTCCACGGCCCGTTCCACCTCGCCCCACCGGCTCCCCCGGAGCAGCGCGAGCTGGTCGACCCCCGCCGGGACGAGCCCCGTGGCCTGCACGCCGAGGAGCCGCACCCGCCGGCGCTCCCCCGGGAGCCCCCGGCAGAGGTCCGCGGCGACCCGGTACAGCTCGCCCCCCACGTCGGTCGGCGCGGGCAGGGTCCGGGACCGGGTGAGGGTCGTGAGGTTCGCCAGGCGGACCTTGAGCACCACGGTCCGCGCTCGGTACCCGCCCTCCCGCAGCCGCCGCGCCACCTTCCCCGAGAGCGCGAGGAGCTCGCGGAGGATCGCCTCCTCGTCGTCGAGATCGTGGTCGAAGGTTTCCTCGTGGGAGACCGATCTGGGCGGCTCGAAGGGGACGACCGGGCGCTCGTCCTCCCCCCGGGCCAGGGCCGCGAGGTGGGCGGCGGGCCCGTCCCCGACCAGCCGGGCCAGGACCGCGGCCGGGGTCCGGGCCAGGTCCCCCACGGTCCGGACCCCGAGCCGGCGGAGCAGCTCGCCGGTCCGCTCCCCCACCCCCCAGAGCGCATCCACGGGGAGGGGGTCGAGGAAGGCCCGCACCTCCCCGGCGGGGACGTGGAGGAGCGCGTCGGGCTTGGCCCGGGCCGAGGCGAGCTTGGCCACGAGCTTGTTCGGCGCCACCCCCACCGAGCAGGTCACGCCGACCTCCCGCCGGACCTCCTCCCGCAGCCGCTCGGCGATCCGGACCGGCGGGCCGAACAGGCGGGTGGCGCCGCCGACGTCGAGGAAGGCCTCGTCGAGCGCGATGGGCTCGACGAGCGGCGTGAACGAGCGCAGGACCTCCCGGAACCGGTTCGAGTGCGCGCGGTAGGCCTCGAGGTCCGGCGGCACCACCACGACCTCGGGGCAGAGGCGGCGCGCCCGCACCATCGGCATCGCCGACCGGATCCCGAACGCCCGGGCCTCGTAGGAGGCGGCCATCACGACCCCGCGGGGACCGCCGCCCCCCACGACCACCGGCCGGCCGGCGAGCGCGGGGTCCTTCCGGGCCTCGACCGAGGCGTAGAAGGCGTCCAGGTCGACGTGGAGGATCGGTTCAGGCGGGCGCACGCCACGCCACCCCCTGGGATCGGGCCAGCCGGAGGAACGCCCGCACCCCGAGGAGCCCCACCACCACCAGCACCCCGCCCCCCGCGACCAGGGTCGGTACGACGAGGCCGACGGCGAGCCCCGCCGCCGCGATCCCGAGGGTGGTGGCGAGCGCCGTCCCTTCCTGGAGCACCCCGAACACGCTCGTCACCCGGCCCCGGCGGGCGTCGCCCGCGACGCGCTGGATCAGCGCCAGCCCCGCCGCGAAGTAGAACGAGAGCCCGAGCCCCATGAGCGCCGAGCCCGCGAGCGCCGCCCCGTAGCGCGCGGTCCCGGTGTACGCGAGCTGGCCCACGCCCACCGCCAGGACGCCCCCGGCCACGAGGAGGAGCTCCCGCCGGGAGGCCTCCCGCGTCCTGCTCACGAGGAGGGCCCCCGCGAACGCCCCCGCGCCGTGGGCCGCCCACAGGAACGAGAGGGCGTCGCCGCCCCGGCGCAGCGCGTGGCGGACGTAGATCGGCTCGAGCGCCCAGAACGCGTTGATCACGAGGAACAGCGAGGCGGCGAGGCCGAGGAGCAGGCGGAGCTCGGGCTCCCGCACCGCGACGCGGAAGCCCTCCCCCAGGTCGCGCAGGCGCGCCGGCGGCCGCTCCCCGCCCGGGCGTCGGTCGGGGACCAGGAGGAAGAACGGGAGCGAGAGCAGGCCGACCCCGAGGGCCGCGGCGAGCGCAGCGTCGTTCGAGGCCGCCCGCTGCACGATGCCCCCGGCGAGGGGTCCGACCACGAGCGCCAGGTGGACCCCCGCCCACAGCACCCCGTTCGCCTGCACCAGGCGGTCCGCGGGGACCAGGAGCCCGGTGAGGGCCGAGCGGGACGGCTGGATCGTGGCATCGGCGAGGCCCACCATGAACGTCGAGGCGTAGAGCCAGGGGAGCGAGGTCGCGACCATCGCGAGCGGGATCGCGCCGACCAGCGCGAGGTAGCCGAGGAGGTTCATCCACTTCGGGCTCCACCGGTCGACGAGCGTCCCCTGGACCGGGTTGGAGAGCACGAACGGGAGCGAGAACGAGGCCAGGAGGATCGACATCTCCCGCGGGGTCGCGTCGAATCGGAAGGCGGCCTCCGAGAACGAGATCGGGAGGTAGGCCCAGAACGCGAGCGCCGCCACGCCCTCGCCGAGGACGAGGTAGAGGAACGGGCGGTTCGCGAGCAGGCGCGGCTCCGGCGGCCCCTCGGGCGGGGTGTGGTCGAGGGGGGAGATGTCCGGGAGACGACCGATCCGCTCGCCCTCGCCCACCACGCCCTCCGCCGTTCCCACCGCCGTCCCGGGCTCCCCGCCGATCCGGGCTCACCACCCCGCCGATCCCGGGCTCGCGTGCCAGAGCTTCCTGGGGGGGAGGCCGGGGGCGGCGCGCTCCCGCAGGGCCCGCGCGAGCCGGCCGTCCCGGCGCGCCCGGTGCAGGGCGGCGAGGTCCCAGGCGTCCTCGGCGATGATACCGACCCCCCGGACCCCGGTCCGCCGGAGCCGCCCCCACACCGCCATCGCGTAGGCGTGGAACACGGTCCGCGCCACCTTCGGCAGCGTCCGCTCGAACACCGTGACCTCGATGACCCCGGTCCCGTCGTCGAGCGAGAGGAACACGATCCGTTGCCCGCTCCGGACGGCCGGGGTCTGGGAGGCCACCTTCACCCCTGCCACCATCACCCACTCCCCCCCGCGGTGCCGCGGGAGGTCGCGGGCCCGGACCACCCCGAGGTCGTCCAGGAGCGGCTCGAAGAACGACACGAGGTGCCGCGTCGCGTCGAGCCCGAGGACCTCGAGCTCGGCCCGCACCCGCTCCGCGTCGATGTAGTCCGGGAAGGACCACCGGGTGCGACCCGGGGCGGCGGCCCATAGATCGAGCTCGAGCTGGTCGCCGACGCGCTCCGGCCTCGTCGTCATGGCCCGGTACAGGTGGTCCCGGCGCGTCCCTCCCCCGCGGGTACCGTCGAACCCACCGGCGTGGGCGAGGGCCTCGGCGACCGGCCGGGAGACCCCGCTCCGGCGGAGGAGGTCGTCCACGTCGCGGAAGGGGCGATCGGCCCGGGCCTCGAGGATCCTCCGGACCTCGGCCTCCGAGATCCCGTCCACGTCGGCCAGGGCGAGGCGGATCCCGTACCGCCTGGGCGGGCCCTCCTCGAGCACCTCCACGACGTACCCCCGCTCGCTCCGGTTCACGTCGAGGGGGAGGATCTCGATCCCGCGGCGGCGGGCGTCGTCCAGGATCAGCCGCCTCGGGTACATCCCCGGCTCGTGGGTGAGGACCCCGGCGAGGAACTGGGCGGGGAAGTGCGCCTTGAGCCAGGCCGAGCGGTACGTGGGGACCGCGAAGGCCGCGGCGTGGGCCTTGCAGAACCCGAACGAGGCGAACGAGGCCACCTCCCGCCACACCCGCTCGGCGGCCCCCGGGTCCACGCCCCGGCGGCGGGCCCGCCGGAGGAAGTCCCGGCGGATCCCCTCCACCTCCTCCCCGTCGTCGAGGTGCCGGCGGATCCGGTCGGCCTCGGCGAGGTCGTAGCCGCCGACCACGGCGAGGGTCCGCATCACCTGCTCGTGGTAGACGATCACCCCGAAGGTCTCGCCGAGGACCTCCCGGAGCGCGGGGTGCGCGTAGGTCGGCCGCTCCATCCCCGCCCGCCGCCGGAGGTAGGGGGTCACCATGTCGGACTTCACCGGCCCGGGGCGGAACAACGAGATGTCGACGATGAGGTCCTCGAACCGCCCCGGCTGGAGCTTCTGGAGCAGCTCCCGCTGTCCCGGCGACTCGATCTGGAAGCAGCCCAGGGTGTCGCTCGCCCGGATCAGCTCGAACGTCGCCGGGTCGTCGAGGGGCACCTCGTCCAGGTCCACCTTCACGCCCTCGGTCCGGGCGATCTCGTCGAGGGCGTGGCGGATCGCCGAGAGCATCCGGACCCCGAGCACGTCGAGCTTGAGGAACCCGAGCAGCTCGACGTCGTCCTTGTCGGCCTGGACCATCCGGTGCCCCCGGAACGAGCGCTCGAGGGGCACGGTCCGGACGAGGTCGTCGCGGGAGAGGACGATCCCCGAGGGGTGGAGCGCGAGGTGGCGGGGGAACCCGTCGAGCCGCTCGGCCACCCGGAACAGCGGCTCGAGCTGGGCCGCCTGGAGGTTCGAGCCGGCGAGCTCGGGGAGGAGCTCGATGGCCCGGCCGATGTCCCCCGCCCCGATCCTGGGGAACGCCTTGGCCACCGCGTCGACCTCGACCTCGGGGAGCCCCAGGGCCTTCCCCACCTCCCGGATCGCCGCGCGCGCCCGGTAGGTCTCGACCATCGCGACGCAGGCCGCACGGCCCTCGCCGTGGCGCGAGAGGATCATGTCGTAGACGTCCTCGCGCCTGGCCGACTCCACGTCGACGTCGATGTCGGGGGGCTCGTCCCGGAGGTGGTTCACGAACCGCTCGAAGAGGAGCCCGTGCCGGAGGGGATCGACGTCGGAGATCCCCGTGAGGTAGCAGACGAGCGAGCCCGCCGCCGAGCCCCGGCAGGCGCAGGCGATCCCCATCGCCCGGACGTCGGCGACGATGTCCGCGACCGCGAGGAAGTAGGCCGAGTAGCCCAGGCGGTGGATGGTCCCGAGCTCGAGGTCGAGCCGGTCCCGGACCTCGCGGGTGGGCCGCATCCCCCGCCGCTCGAGCCCCCGCCAGCACCGCTCGGCCAGGACCGAGGTCGCCGAGCGCCCGCCCTCCCCCTCGAACGTCGGGAACCGCGGGCGGCGGAGCCCGAGGTCGAACCGGCACGCCTCGGCCAGCTCGAGCGTCGCGTCGCAGAGGTCGGGCCGCTCGGCGAACAGCATCCGCATCGCCTCGGCCGGCTTCAGGTAGCCCTCGGCGTTCACCCGCCGGACGTTCCAGGGGTTGAGGGGGACGAGCCTGCGCATGCAGTCCAGCGCGTCGGCCAGGAACGCGTCCCCCGGCACGAGGTAGCGGACGCCGTTCGTCGCGACCGCGCGCGCCCCCAGGGCCTCGGCGAGCCGGAGGAGCGCGCGGATCTCGGCCCCCGAGCCCGGCTCCATCCGGTGCTGCACCGCGACCCACAGGCGCTCGCCGAACGCCTCGCGGAAGGGCTCCGCCGCGCGGCGGGCCGCGGCCGGCCGGCCCGAGGCGGCGAGCCGCCCCGGCGGCGAGGCCGGGCCCAGGAGGCAGGCCAGGCCGCGGGCGTGGGCGCAGACCCGCTCGGGGGTGACCCACGGGTCCCGCCGCTCCCCCACCGCCGTGTGGGCGTCGGTGATGAGCCGGCACAGCTCCGCGTAGCCATCCTCGTCCATCGCGAGCAGCACGACCTCGCCCTCGTCCCGGGAGGAGGGCGAGTCACCACCCCGGACCGTGACGGTGGCGCCGAGGATCGGGCGCACGCCCTCCCGCCGGCACGCCGCGACGAACCGCGCCGCCCCGTACAGCCCGTCGCGGTCGGTGAGGGCCACCGCCGGCATCCCGAGCTCCCGCGCCCGGCGGGCCAGATCCTCGGGCGAGAACGCCCCCTCCTTCAGCGAGAAGTAGGACCGGACCTCGAGGTGGACGAAGGGGGAGGACATCGCGCCGGGGGCTGCTCACCCTCCCTCCGGAGAGAGCGCTATGGGGTCGAACCGGATCAGGCCGGCCACCCGGTCGAAGGCCCGGTCGGTCGAGACGGTCCCCTCGAGGCCGTACGCGAGGACCACGGCCGCGTGGATCGCGTCGCGCGGGTAGAGGCGCGGGTGCGTGCCCACGAGGTCGGCCGCCCCCTCGACCTCCCTCCTGGAGATGGGGAACGGGTCGGGGAGGAAGGCGAGGACGTCCACCCCGTAGGCCTCCGGATCGGCGCCGGCGAGCACCGCCCGGCAGGGCTCGCGGTAGGGGTGCGGCCCGCCCTGCGCGTAGATGAAGACGTTGGTGTCGAGGAGCTTCATCCCTCTGCGTCGGGCTCCCTCCCGACGTACCGCCCGATGAGCGGCTTCACCTCCTCCCAGGCGCCGACATCCACCTCCCGGGAGAGGATCCGCTGGATCGCCGCCCGCCGCTCCTCCTCCGAGGGCCGGAGGTAGGCCCGGCGCACCGCCTCGCGGACCAGCTCGCCGACGGAGACCCCGCGCCTGGCAGCCTCCCGCCGGAGGGCAGCCTGCTCCCGGATACATCCGGATCTCTCTTCGAACGTATGTTCGTATCCCAACCATACTCCCCGGCTCCGACACCGGTCAACGGGGGTTAGGGTCAGGGAGAACGGCCCGACGGCACTCCCGTCCCTGCCCGTCGCGGTCGGGCTTACCGCTCGCTCGGTGGAGGCCCTTGCCCCGAGCTGGTCGCCTCGCCGTCCGGGGGCGGGCCGTCGATCCCACGCAGCTGCGCACGCTCGGTCTCCCCGCCGGCCTCGACGATCGGGACCGGCTCGCCCTCCTCCCACATGCGCAACAGCTCCTCGTCGGTGAGCCCGTCCTCGTCCGGCTCGTCCACGAGCTCACCCTACCTGCTCAACCCGTTCCCCGGAACGGCATCCCGCCTCCCGGGGCCGATGTCGGACCCACGCCCTACGTTCCTCCCAGCCCTTCCCGCGGATGGAAGTCCGGATCGACGACCTGCCGGAGCACGACCGGCCCCGGGAGCGCCTGTGGCGCGCAGGCCCCGAGGCCCTGGCCCACCGCGAGCTGCTCGCGATCCTGCTCCGCACGGGGACGCGGGAACGGAACGCCCTCGCCCTCGCCGAGGCGCTCCTCGCGGAGGCGGGCGGCCTGGAGGGACTCGCCCGGACGGCGCCCGACGACCTCGTGCGGCCCGGGGCATCGGCGTCGCGAAGGCCCCCAGCGTCCTCGCGGCCGTCCAGCTCGGGCGATACGACGCGCCAGGCGTCGCTCGTCGTGCCCGAGCTGTCGCACCGTGCCCGCGAGCGCGTTCCCGTGGTGGTCCTCGATCGCGGCGGGCGGCCGACCCGGGTGGTGCCCCTCACCAGCGGCTCCGTGGACCGGTCCCTGCTCCCCGTCCGCGAGGTCCTCCACGCGGTCCTCCGCTGCGACGGCGTCGCCTTCGCCCTCGCCCACAACCATCCCGCCGGCGACCCCTCCCCCAGCCGCGAGGACCTGGCCGCGACCGGACGGGTCCAGGAGGCCGCCCGGGGCGACGCTCTGCATGATGTGCTGGAGGAACAGGAGCTGGCTCTTGCTGGAAGGGACCGGGAAGGGCCGTACGTTCTCCTTCATCACCTTCCCGCCGTAGGGCGGGTTCGAGAGGACCACGTCGTAGGTCTGGCCCACGTGCGTGCCCGGCCCGAGCGTGTCGATCCGCTCGAGGTTCGGCTCGTCCACGCCATAGAGGTACATGTTGAGCAGGCCCATCCGGTACGTGCGCCGGTTCACCTCGTGGCTCCAGAAGGCCTTGGCCCGCAGGAAGTCCCGGTCCTCCCGCCGCAGGCACCGGCCGCCCTCGTACTTCTCCCTGATGTACTCCAGGGCCCGGGTCAGGAAGCCGCAGGTCCCGAAGGCCGGGTCGTAGATCGTCTCCCCAACGTCCGGGGCCACCATCCGCACCACGAAGTCGATGACGTGCCGGTACGTGAAGTACTCGCCTGCGGCGCCTTGGCGAAGTCCCGACGGGGACTTGCGAAGGACAGGGCGGGGACCGACGATGAACCCACGGAGCGAAGCGTGGACGAGGTGGAGCGCGAAGATCTCCCGGAACGGATGCGTGAGGTGGCGAGGGCCCTCGCGAGCTTGCCGTCCGAGATCCTCGAGCACGGGTACTACCCCCAGGTCTTCGGCTCCTGGTACCTCGGGTTCCGGTTCGAGGGACACCTGTTCCGCGTGGTCTTCGACGCCAGGGAGCGCGTCTGCTCGCTCGAGCGACGCGTGAAGCCCCGGTTCCGGCGGCACCGGTGGGAGCCGACCACCTGGCAGCGGATCCTGCCCGGCGCGGAGCCGTTCCCGGTGGAGGACCTCCTCGAGGCCGCCCGCCGGGAGGCCGCGAGCCGAGCGTGACGGCGCCCGGCGCGGCCGGCATCGACGCCCCGAGCGCGGCTATCATCGCCAGGGGTGGTGGCGGATGAGCGCCGTCCTCTACCTCGACCGCCTCTCGGGCGCCGACCTCGCGCTCCTCGCGCGGGCCGCCGGCGAGCCGGCCGGCGAGGACCACGTGGCGCGGCTGCGGGCCGAACCGGAGCGGATCCGGGCCCTGATCGAGCGGCCCGAGACGTTCCGGGCGCTCTTCCGCAGCGGCCGGGAGGAGCCGCTGCTCCTCGCCTCGCCGTTCCTCGCGTTCTCGGTGCTCCTGGCCCGGGCCGCGGCGGAGCTCCGGGAGGAGCGCTACGTCGCGGAGTGGATCGGCCCGAGGCGCTGGGTGCCCGTGTTCGACGTCGCCGAGCTGCGGGCGTTCGCCGAGGACGAGCTCCGCCGGATGTTCCTCGCGGACCTGCTCGCCTCCTACACCCGCGTCGCGAGCGGGGTGGTGTGGATGCGGACCCCGACGGGCTGGAGCCGCCGCCGCTTCAGCGAGCTGGACCCGGGGCACCTCGCCCAGCTGATCCTCGCGGCCCCGCCCGAGGAGCGCCTGGCCCTCTACCGGCGGCTGGGCGACCTGTCGCTGTTCCTCACCGGGGTCTTCCCCGACCACGTGGGCGGGAGGCTCCTCGGGCCGGTCCGGCTGGGCCGGATCGAGCGGGCCCTCGGGGTGGAGGGCGAGGAGGTCGAGCGCACCTCCGGCGGGCCGGTGGAGCTCTTGGAGGAGCTGGGGCGCCGCTCGTACCGGATGGCCGCGGAAGGGACCGAGGGGCCGCGCACCGGGATGGCCCGGGTCCTCCACGAGCTCGTGGAGCGGTTCCGGGAGGCGCGGCGGATCCTGAACTTCGTGACCGAGCGGTACCTCTTCCCGGTGCGCGAACGCTGGTTCGGGACCGGATAGGTCCCGCCGGTCGCCCGGACCGGGTGCCCGACGCCGCGGGCTCAATCCGCCTGGCGAGCCGTCCGACAACCACGGTGATGACCATCGTCACGGAGGCCGCGCGCCGACGGATCCGGATCGGGGGGGTGGCCCTCGCCTCGCTCGCCGCGTTCCTCGTGGCGGGGTTCGCCCTCTGGGCGGCGTACGACCGCGCCCGCGCCGGTCACCGGGCGGAGGTGCTGTTGGCGGAGCTCATCGCCAACGCCCACCGCCACTCCGCGGCGGAGTGGCAGGCGGTGGCGGAGGGCGAGCTCTCCGTGGAGACCCTGATCGCGAGCGACATGGCGCGCTCGGTGATGGCCCACGACCTCGAGGAGCTGTCCAGGCTCCACCTCCCCGGGGCCGCGGTGGGGCCGATCCGCGACGCCTACCTCGACTATCACGCGGCGCTCGAGGAGGTGTACGGGCGGCTCGTGGACGGCGACGTCGGCGCGGCGGAGTCGATCCGCCGGGATCGGGCCGAGCCCGCCTTCAGGCGCCTGGAGGCCGCGATCGACTCCGCGCTCCCGGCCGTGCAGGGGGCCGCGCGGACCGGGGAGCAGGCGGTCCGGACCGCCATCGCGATGCTGGTCGCCGTGGGCGCCGCCGCCATCCTCGCCTCGGTGCTGTTCGCCTCGGCCCGACGCCGGTCGGAGCTCATGTCGCTGGGGAAGCGGGCGGCGGAGGAGATGGCGGCCGAGCGCCGCCGGCTCCTCGAACAGGCGATCGCCGCCGCGGAGCGCGAACGGGCCCTCGTGGCGAACGACCTCCACGACGGGCCGCTGCAGCGACTCACCTCCCTGATGTTCAAGCTGGAACGCGCCCTCGGGCGCCTGCGGCGGGGCGAGAGCGCGGCCGCCGCCCAGCTCGTCGGCGACGTCCAGCGGGGGCTCGCCGACGAGATCGCCTCGATCCGCCAGGTGATGCGGGCCCTGCGCCCGCCGGTGCTCGAGGCGCGGGGGCTGGGCGCCGCCCTCCGGGAGCACGCCCTCGCGCTCGAGCGCGCGGGCGGCCCCCGCTGCACGGTCGAGACCGAGCTCGCCTCCCGCCTCTCCAGGGAGGTCGAGATCGTGCTCTACCGCGTGGCCCAGGAGGCGATCGCCAATGCCATCAAGCACGCGGGGGCATCGAACGTGCGGGTCTCGGTGCTGTCCGAGGACGGCAGGGCCCGCTTGGTCGTCCAGGACGACGGCGTGGGCTTCGAGCCCCGCCGGACCGCGGAGCTGGTGCGGCAGGGCCACTACGGTCTCGCGAGCATGCGGGAACGGGTCGAGATGGCCGGCGGCTCCTTCTCGATCTCGTCCCGCCCGGGCGCCGGGACGACGCTCGAGGCGGTCCTGCCGAACGGAGGCGACCGATGAACGCGACGGCGGTGCTGAACCTGGTGGACCTGAGCGCGTGGGATGGCGACGCTCCTCCCCCCGCGGGGCCGGCAGGGGCGGACGGTCCGGCGGCGGGCCCGGCGGCGACGCCGCTCGCGGCCCGGCTCCCCTGGCCGGGCGCCGAACCCCGGGTCCTGATCGTGGACGACGACGAGGCGGTCCGGCGCGACCTCCGCGAGCTCCTCGAGGAGGACGGGATCGGGGTCGTGGGCGAGGCCGGCGACGGGGCCTCGGGCGTGGAGCTCGCCTGCCGGCTGCGGCCGGACGTCGTGGTCATGGACAACCGGATGCCGGTGCTCGCGGGGATCGAGTCCACCAGGAGGCTCCGGGAGCGGCTCCCCTACGCCCAGGTCGTGATCCTCACCGCGTACGACGAGGTGACCCTATCCGACGCGGCGATGGAGGCCGGGGCCTACTGCTACGTGGTGAAGGGCGGCCCGCCGGCCATCCTCCTCGACGTGATCCGCCGGGCGGCCCGCTACGCCGCCGAGCTCGAGGCGCGGGCCGCCGAGCGGAACGGGGCGGGCCCGGACGCGCCGCCGGCCGCGGGGCGCTAGCGGCCCGGCGGGGTCCGCCACCCCGGTCAGTCCCACAGCCGCTCCAGGTGCCAGCGATCGCGCAGCCGATCGTGGTAGAGGTCCCAGACCGCTCCCCCCTTGGCCTCCACCCGCCAGTACTCCCGGTCCCGGCCGTCGGCCCACCAGCGGCCCTCGATCCGCCAGCGGCCGATCACGTCCACGACCTCGTACCGGCGCCCCCGCCAGACGAAGGCGGCGGGCATCCCCGCATCCCGCTCGACCCGGACCTCGACCTCCTCGTCGTAGCGCTTCGACATCCCCTCTCCCGAACGTGTGTTCGAGGCTGGGCGCCTACCGTACCCCCGTGGACCGACGGCGGTCAAGGGAGGGTCCGAGGCGCCGTGGCGACGGGCAGCGTCTATCGTGACCCCGTGGGCCGCTGGCGGCCTGGCGACGTCGTGGTGCTCAGGGAGCGCTGGCGCGGGCGGGTGTGGGCGGCCCGGCCGGCGGTCGTGGTCCGGGACGAGCCGGAGGTCCGGATGTTCCACGTCCCCGCCGGTACCCGCTACGCCGTCGCCCGCGGCCGCGACGGCTCCCCCCTCGCGCTGCCAGAGGACGGGTGGACCCTCGCCCACGACGCGCTCGCCCCCGAGCGTGTGCTCTCGTTCGCGTGGCCGGGGGTCGCCCACGCCGTGCTCCTCCGCTTCGACCCCGCCGACCGGTTCCTCGGCTGGTACGTGAACCTCCAGAGCCCCCTCGAGGCCACGCCGATCGGCTTCGACTACGTGGATCACCTGCTCGACGTGCTCGTCGCACCGGATCGGACGTGGCGCCTCCAGGACGAGGAGCTGCTCGAGGAGGCGGTCCGCCGCGGCCTCTTCTCCCCCGCCCAGGCCGGGGCCGTCCGGGACGAGGCCGCCCGCGTGGTCCGGGCGGCGGAGGCGGGCCGGCCCCCGTTCGACGGATCGTGGACGCGTTGGCGCCCGGACCCGGCCTGGCCGGTCCCGACCCTCCCCCCCGGCTGGGACGCGTGAGGATCCGGACCCGGCGAGGTCCCCGCACCGAGGCACGATCCCGGCCGGACCGAGGCCGCCGCCCTACCACCCCCGCCGCCCCTCCGGCGTAGGCTTCTCCCGACCGGCAGGAGGAGGTTCGCTCATGAGGTGGAACGGAGCCGGGCTGCCCCCGCCGCCCGCCCTCGCCCCGCGGAGGATCGGCGAGCTGCTGCGGGCGGCGGTGGGCCTCTACCTGGCCCACTGGAGGGCGTTCCTGCGGATCGTGGCGGTGGTCGTCGTCCCGCTCACGCTCCTCCAGTACCTCCTTTCCGACCTGGCGGTCCGCGGGGTCCGGGTCCGGGGCGAGGAGGTCGAGGTGACGGCGGGGTCCTGGCGCGCGTTCGCCGCCTCCGGGATCCTCGCCATCTCCTCGCTCCTCATCACGCAGGTCCTGATCGGAGCCCTGGCCTGGGCGGTCGCCCAGGCCGTCGTGGGCCGGGAGCCGACCGCCTTCGAGAGCTACCGGTTCGGGATGGCCCGGCTCTGGTCGATCCTGTGGGTCGGGATCCTGGTCGGGCTCGCCGCGTTCGCGGGCTTCATCCTCCTCGTGGTGCCCGGGATCTTCGTCCTGGTCCGCCTGTCGGTGGCGATCCCCGCGCTCGTCGTGGAGCGCCTCAGGGGCGGGGAGGCCCTCTCCCGTTCCTGGTCGCTCGTGCGGGGGCACGGGTGGCGGGTGCTCGGGACGTTCGTAACGGTGTTCGCGCTCACCGGGATCGTCACGGGGATCTTCACCGCGCCCGCGAGCGGGTCGGGTTGGCTCCTGCGGGCGGTGCTCGCGGCGATCGCGCAGGTGATCACCACGCCGTTCACCGCGATCGTGACGCTCCTGGTCTACCTCGACCTCCGCGCCCGCGCCGAGGGGCTCGATCTCGAGACCCTCGCGCGGGAGCTCGAGGCCGCTCGACCGTGACGAGGGCAGCCGGGTCGTGCCCCCCTCATCGTGGGGGGCCCGCGGCGCGGGATGACCCGGGGGGCCGGCGCGGTTGCATGGACGAGAGGAGGGAGGAGGAGCCGTGGAGGTCAAGGAGCTCGGGCACATCGTCCTGTACGTGCGGAACCTGGAGCGGTCGGTCCGCTTCTACCGGGACGTGCTGGGGTGGCGGGAGGTGGGGCGCTTCGGCGCGATCGGCGCGATGTTCTCCTCGGGCCGGACCCACCACGAGCTGCTGCTGCTCGAGGTGGGCGAGGACGCGCCCGGGCCTCCCCCCGGACGGCGGGTCGGGCTGTACCACTTCGGGCTGAAGATCGGGGAGAGCGACGACGAGCTCCGCGAGGCGCTCCGCACGCTCCTCGACGCAGGGGTCGAGATCGTGGGCACCGCGGACCACACCGTGACCCACAGCCTCTACATCCTCGACCCCGACGGGAACGAGATCGAGCTGTACATCGACGTCCAGCCCGAGATCTGGCGCGAGCACCCCGAGGCGATCGCGGCCCCGGTCCGCCCGCTCCGGCTGTAGGGGCGCGGCGGCGGGATCTTGTCCGCGGGGACCCGTCCCCGGGCGCCACGCGCGGGCAGCGAGGCCGCCTCAGCCCGTCTCCTCGAGGAAGGCCTCGGAGCCCAGGTGCGCCGTCTCCCGGAGCGGCACCTCCGGCAGGAACAGGACGACCGCGAGCCCGAGCAACCCGAGGGGGAGCGCGGCGAGGAACACGGCGCGGACGGCATCGGCGATCGCGCCGGTCACGAGGGCCCGGGCGGCCTCGGGGAGCGCGCGGATCGCCTGGGGGCTGTCCGCGAGCCGGGAGGCGTCGAGCCCGACCCCGGCCGGGAGCCGGGCCCGGAACGCCGCCGCGAAGATGGCCCCGTGGAGGGCCACCCCGAGGGTCCCCCCGATGGAGCGGGAGAAGTTCACGGCCGAGGTCGCCGTGCCGAGGTGGCGGTGCTCCACGGCGTTCTGCACGGCGAGTACCGAGCACCTGCATCACCATCCCCATCCCCATCCCGAGGACGAGCATCGCGGCCGAAGAGTCGAGCCGCCCCGAACCCCTGCCGAGCCGCGAGAGGAGGAAGGTCCCGGTCGTGGCCACGGCCATCCCCGCGATGGGCCAGGCGCGGTAGCGGCCGGTCCGGGAGATCACCCGCCCGGAGATCACCGACGACCCCACGATCCCGAGCATCATCGGGACCAGCAGGAGCCCGGAGTTCGTGGCGGTCTGGCCCTGCACGGTCTGGAGGTAGAGCGGGAGGAACACGATGCTCCCGAACATCGCCGCGCCGACCACGAAGCTCCCCACGGTGGCGACCGCGAAGGTCCGCTCCCCGAACAGCTCGAGCGGCAGGATGGGCTCGGCGACCCTCCGTTCCCAGGCCACGAAGGCCGCGAGCAGGCCGAGGGCGGCGGTGGCCAGGCCCAGGATCTCGGGCGATCCCCAGGGGTAGGTCTGCCCGCCCCAGACCGAGACCAGGAGCAGGCAGGAGACGCCGGCCACGAGCAGGGCCGCCCCCTCCAGATCCACCCGGTGCGGGCGGCGCACGAACGGGAGCCGGAGGGCCGACGAGGTCACGACGAGCGCGACAATCCCGATCGGCAGGTTCACGTAGAACACCCACCGCCAGCTCATGTGGTCGGTGAAGAACCCGCCGGCCAGGGGGCCCATCACGCTCGCGAACGCCCACACCGCGCCGATGTAACCCTGGTAGCGGCCGCGCTCCCGGGGGGCGATCACGTCCCCCACGATCGTCATCGTCATCGCCACCAGCCCGCCGGCGCCGACCCCTTGCACCCCCCGGGCCAGGATCAGGTGCAGCATGCTCCCGGCGGCTCCCGCCAGGGCCGAGCCCGCCAGGAACACGACGATCGCGGCCTGGAACACGATCCGCCGCCCGTAGAGATCGCTCACCTTCCCGTACAGCGGGACCGCGGCCGTCGAGGTCAGGAGGTAGGCGGTGACGACCCAAGAGAGGCGCTCGATGCCCCCCAGCTCGCCCACGATCGTCGGCAGGGCGGTGGCCACGATGGTCTGGTCGAGGGCGGCGAGGAGCAGCCCGGCCATGAGCCCGCCCATCACGACCACGATGCCGCGATGGGTGAGCCCCCCGCCGTTCCGCACCTCCCTCCCCCGCGCCTCGGCCATCCCCCTCCCCTCCGTCGAACCGGACCGGCCCCCAGGGTACGAACCGCGGACGCCCGGTGACGCTTCCCTCCGAAGACGGCTCCCCGAAGAGCTCCGGGGCCCTACACCAGCCGGCGGTCGGAGGCCCAGCGGGAGAGCTCGTACCGGTTGGAGAGCTGGAGCTTGCGGAGCACCGCGGAGACGTGGGTCTCCACGGTCTTGACCGAGATGAACAGCTCCCGGGCGATCTCCTTGTACGAGTACCCGCGGGCGAGGTAGCGGAGGACCTCCCGCTCCCGGGGCGTGAGCTGGTCGAGCTCGGGATCGATGGGCGGCGGCGTCCGACCCGCGAACGCGTCGAGGACGAACCCCGCGAGGCGCGGGGAGAAGACCGCGTCGCCCTCGTGGACCCGGCGGATCGCGTCGGCGAGCTCCGAGGGCGAGATGGACTTCGTCACGTAGCCCCGGGCCCCGGCCCGGATCACGCGGATCACGTCCTCGGCCGCGTCGGAGACCGACAGCGCGAGGAACCGGACGTCGGGGCGCAGCCGGCCGACGGCCTCGACCACCTCGGCGCCGGACCCGTCGGGGAGCTGGACGTCGAGGAGGACGACGTCGGGGGAGGCCGCCGGGATCGCCTCGAGCGCCTCGGCGACGCTGCCGGCTCGCCCGACGATCGCGAAGCGGTCGCCGAGCTCGCCCTTCACGCCCGAAGCGAACAGGACGTGGTCCTCCACGACGAACACGCGGATCGGCCCCGTGCTCACCGTCCGCCCCTCGGGATCCGCAGGCGGACCTCGGTCCCGAGCCCCGGGCGCGAGACGACGACCGCGACCCCGCCGTTGCGCCGCATCCGGCCCTCGATGGAGTCGACGATGCCCCGCCGGTCGCCGGGGACCGCGCCGGGGTCGAACCCGGCGCCCTGGTCCCGGACGTAGGCCGAGACCTCCTCGGCCTCCACCTCGACGTAGACGGAGACGCCGGGTGCCCCGGAGTGCTTGGCGGCGTTCACCATGGCCTCCCGGACCGCGTCGACCAGCGCCCGGAGGCCCTCGTCGAGACGGGCGTCCCCCACCACCACGAGCTCGACGCGCACGCCATGCATACGCTCGACCTCGGCCGCGGCCCGGTCCACGGCCTCCGAGAGACGGTCGGCGTGGGCCCCCGGAGCCCGCCCGCGCCCGTGGAGCCAGTCGCGGAGCGAGCGCTCCTGCACGCGGGCCAGGCTCCGCATCACCCGCGGGTCGTCGGCGCGCTGGATCAGCGCGAGGGTCTGGAGCACCGAGTCGTGGAGGTGAGCCGCGAGCTCGGCCCGCTCCTCCTGGCGGATCCGCTCCCGCCGCTCCTCGGCCAGCTGGCGCAGGAGCCGCCAGGCCCAGGGGCCGAGGACCACGGCGAGCCCCACGGCGGTCGCCGCGGCGGCGAGCGGCGCGTTCGAGATCAGTCGGAGGGGCCGGTTCGAGTCGAAGAACGCCGCCAGCCCCGCCACGATCAGGAGGGAGCCCACCCCCGCGCGCGCCCCTCCGACGCCGGCGAGGGCCCGGTCCGCGCGGAGCGGGACCCGAGCGAGGAGCCGCGCCCACCGTTCGCGGTCGGCCACGTCGCCGCGGGTCCAGAGCACCGCCGACCCCAGGACGGCCAGGGAGGCCGGCCACACCACGCCATCGCCCAGCCACAGGCCCGCCTCCCGGAGCAGGAGGAGCAGGCCGCCCACCACGAGCGCGACGGCGGCGAGCCGTTGGGCCCCCGTCCGCGCCGGGCGCGCGGAGGCCGCCGCGGGCGCCGGCGGGGCGGCGAGGAGCGCGAGGAGGAGGTAGGCGACGACCCCGGCGCCGCCGGCGAGCGCCAGGACGATGAAGGCCAGGCGCACCACGACGGGGTCGAGGCCGAGCCGCTCGCCCAAGCCTCCCGCGACCCCCGTCAGCACGCGGTCGGACTCGCTCCGTCGGAGCACGCTCCCGGATGGTGGCACAGCCGCCCCCGGGTGCGCATCGGGGAAGTCCCCGATGGCGGCGCCCGGCCCGCGGGGGCATCATCGCGGGCATGACGACCCCTGGGACGCCCGACCCCGCGCGCGGGGAACCGGGCCGGGCGCCGCTCCGGCGCCGTGCCTCCCGACGCCTCGTCGCCGGCGTCGCCGGGGGCCTGGCCGACTTCGCGGGGGTGCGGGCCGGCTGGTTCCGCCTGGGGTTCGCCGTCGCCGCCCTGGCCGGCGGCGTCGGCGTGCTCCTCTACGCGCTGCTCTGGTGGCTCATCCCGCGGGAGGACCTCCTCGACTCGGCGGCCCAGCGGTTCGCCCGCCGGTTCCCGGACGCCCCCTCCTGGGCCGGCATCGGCCTGCTCCTCGCGGGCGGCGTGTTCCTCGCCGACGAGTTCGGGCTGTGGCGGGCCAACGTGCTCCTTGGGTTCGCCCTGATCGGTCTGGGCATCGCCCTCTTCAGGCGGGACCTGGAGACGCCGCGTCGCGCGAGCCCGGCCGAGGGGGCCGGGACGAACATCCCGCTGGCCGAGCCCCCAGCCGCGCCGGGGCCCGAGGCCGCCCCTCCGCCCCCGACGGAGGTCGGGGCGACCGGCGCCGCCCCGGTCCGGGCCGGCCCCGCGGAGGCCGCCCCCCGGCCGCGCCGCGAGCCCTCCCCGCTCGGATGGCTCACCGTGGGCACGGCGCTGCTCGCCGTCTCGACCGCCGGGATGCTCGCGAACCTCGGCCTGGTGCGCCTGCCCCTGGTCGCCTATCCGGCCACCGCCCTCCTGGTGGTGGGGCGGGGCTCGTGGTCGGGGCCTTCGTCGGCGGTCCACGGTGGCTCGCCCTGCCCGGCCTGCTGCTCGTCCCCGCGGTCCTCGCCGCCAGCCTGGTCCGGGTCCCGCTCGAGGGGGGCGTGACGGATCTGGTGGCGGTGGCGCGGACGGCCGAGGAGGCGGGGGGGACCTACCGTCGCGCGGTGGGCTCGATCGCGCTCGACCTCTGCCGGATCCGGGAGCGGGCGACCGTCCCCATCGTGGCCTCCACCGCCCTCGGCGACCTCTCCGTGGTCCTCCCGCGTCGGGCGGAGGTCCGGGTCGTGGCCGAGGTGGGCTACGGGCGGATCTCGATCGGTCCGCGGACCCGGGAGGGCCTCTCGCTCCGAGTTCGCGACGTCCTCCCCGCGCGGGGCTCACGGGAGGCCCCCACGTTCCTCCTGGACCTCCGTACGGGGTTCGGCTCGGTCTGGGTGTGGCGACCCCCGCCGCCCCCTCGGGACCGGCAGGGGCCGGAGAAGGGCATCCCGCGGGGATGCGGATGAGACGCCGCCCCTTCGACCCGCTGTCGTTCGTGCTCGGGGCCTCCTTCCTCGTCGTCGCCGGGTCGTTCCTCCCCGGGACCCGGTCGGCGGCCGACCTCTCCCCCGCCTGGTTCTGGGCCCTCCCGCTCCTCGCCGTGAGCCTGCTCCTGGTGCTCACGGGGGTCCGACGGGCGTTGGCCCGGCCCGAGGCCCCGGTCCGGCCCGGGGAGGGGGAGGAAGCTACCAGTACCGAGCGGTCGCCATCGCGAGGACCGAGACGATGAGGAGCCCGAGGACGGTCCGAGACGCCCGCTGCGCCCTCGACCGGACCGCCTCGAGCTCGGCGACCCGCTCGGCGGGTGGCGAACCGCCGGCGGCGGCCAGCTCCGCCCCCAGCGCCAGGGCCCGCTCGAGGGCCGGCTTCACGACGGAGGCCCCGAGCGCGAGCGCGGCCAGCGCCGCGACCGCGCCCACCGTGAGGACGGCGCCGTAGCGGCTCCCCACCCAGGCGCCGAGGCTCCCGGCCGCCCGCCACGCATGCCAGTAGAGGACGAGCCCGGCCCCCACCGTCGCCATCCCCGCCCGGAGCAGGAACGTGGGCAGGCGCCGTCTCTCGAGGAGCTCCTGCACGAACGGCCCTCCAGCTGGCCCCAGCGCCGTCGCGCTGGGCTGGATGAACGCCACCACGAGGAAGACGCCGCCCACCCAGATCACGCCCGACACGATGTGCAGCAGGCGGAACACGATCATGAACCAGCTGGAAGCGACCATCCGCCCTCCCTTCCCCGCCCCCGCTCGCTCAGGTCGCGCCCCGGGGCGGCCGCCCCCTCGGATCCCGACCCTGCCTCACGCGGGCACCTTCCGGCGCTCCCGCGCCAGGCGCCGCCGTTCGGTGGGGGTGAGCCCGCCCCACACCCCCTCGGGCTCCCGCCGCCTGAGCGCGTATTCGAGGCAGTCCGCCCGGACCTCGCACTCCATGCACACCCGCTTCGCCGACCGCGCCGCCCGCCCCTTCTCGGGGAAGAACATCTCGACGTCGAGGTCGCGGCAGCGGGCGTGCTCCTGCCAGGCCAGGTTGGGGATCATCGGTCCCGGCCCTCCCTCCGGCTCGCCGTCGGCGCGCCACCCTACGCCCGGGAGCGGCCGCGGGGAAGTTGAGAACGGCTGTGGAATGCGAACCCACAGGTAGCCCCGGGAGGTTCCTTGTCACTCCCGCCGCGAGCCGCACGGATGGCCCTGGAGGGCCGGTGGAAACCCTGTGGACGGACGGTCGCGGCGGTCAGTTCATCGAGGGGTCCGGGGGCATCGTGGAGAGCAGGACGTACCGCCCGCCCTTCCGCCGGAGCACCGCGCTCCAGAGCGCCTCGGCCCGGTCGGCGAAGACGTCCTCCGGCCGGGCCCGCTCCACGATCCACGAGGAGCCCCCGAGCTCGGCCTCGAGCTGGCCGGGACCCCAGCCCGCGTAGCCGGCGAAGATCCGCGCCCTGCGGACCGAGCGCGCCACGTCGGGATCCACCTCCCCCGTGAGGAACCCGATGCCCCCGAGGACCGGGACGTCGGGCCGGGCCGGCTCCTCGAGCTCGGCCAGCAGCACCAGCTCGGTCGGCCGCACCGGCCCGCCGACGTACACCCTCGCCCCCTCCCCAGCGAGGGCGGCCAGGGGCGGGGCCACGTCGGCCACCGGGAGGTCCGTGGGGCGGTTGAGCACGACCCCGAGCGCCCCCTCCTCGTCGTGGGCGCCGACCAGGACCACGGTGCGCCGGAAGTTGGGGTCCTCGAGGCCCGGGCCCGCGACCAGCAGCTTCCCCCGCAGGCTCTCCACGCCCCCATCATCGCCCATGCGGCTCCCACCGACCGCCCCGCCGGGCCTCTACGCTCACCCGGGGCGCGCGCCGGCCCGGGCCCGGTGGGTCGGCGCCGGCCGGAGGACCTGCGCGACGGGGAGGCGAGGATGGACGAGCGGTACGAACGCGGCTCCGAGCGGATCGCGGAGGTGCACGGGCGGGCCCAACGGCGGATCGTCGAGTCCTGGGGCGACCTCGGACGGTACGCGATCTCCTTCGCCTACGGCGAGGTGTACGGGCGCCCGGGGCTCTCGCTGCGCGACCGCGAGCTCGCGGCGGTCGCGATGCTGGCGGTCCTGGGGCGGGAGGCCCAGCTCCGCGCGCACCTCGCCGCCGCCCTCCGGGCCGGGCTCTCTCCCGAGGAGCTCGAAGAGCTCGTGATCCACACCGTGCCGTTCGCCGGCTTCCCCACGGCGATCGCCGCCCACCAGGCCCTCCGGGAGGTGCTCGCGCGCGAGGGCCGGGCCGCTCGAGGCGCGACGGGGGGCGGCTGATGGACGGCGAGCCCCGCTGGGAGCGGTTCCACCCCCACCGGCCGGGCGCGGTCTGGGCGGCCTTCACCGACCGCCGGTGCTGGAGCAGGAGGGGCTCCGGGCGTCCTGGCCCTGGCAGCGCCGGGCCATCCGCCGAGCGCGCCTGCACCGCGCGGACCGTCCTCCCCGGGTACCTGGTCGGACCCCGAGGGGGCGCTGACGGCGGTTGTCGGCCGCGCGCTCCGTGCGGCACCGTATGCGGTCGTGGACGTCCCGGACCTCTCGGCGGTGCGCGAGCGGTTCCCGGCCCTGGCCCGGACCGCGCCCGACGGGCGTCCCTTCGCCTTCCTCGACGCGCCGGGCGGCACCCAGGTCCCGGAGGCGGTGATCGAGGCCATCGCCGCCTACCTCCGGACGTCCAACGCCAACCTCCACGGGGCGTTCGAGACCAGCCGCGAGACGGACCAGGTCGTCGAGGAGGCGAGGCGCGCGGGGGCGGACCTCCTCGGCGCGGACCTCGGCGAGGTGGTGTTCGGCCCCAACGCCACCACGCTCCTCTTCCACCTCTCCCGGTCCATCGCGAAGGAGCTCCGGCCGGGCGACGAGGTGGTCGTGACGCGGCTCGACCACGACGCGAACGTGGCGCCCTGGCTCCTCGCCGCCGAGGAGGCCGGGGCCCGGGTGCGCTGGGTCGATCTCCGGGAGGAGGACGTGACGCTGGACGAGGGCTCCTTCGAGGCGGCGCTCGGGGAGCGCACCCGCCTCGTGGCCTTCACCCTCGCCTCCAACGCCGTGGGGACGATCCCGCCGGCGGCCCGGCTCGCCCGTCGGGCCAAGGAGGTCGGGGCCGTGGTGGTCTGCGACGGGGTCCACCTCGCGCAGCACCGGCTGATCGACGTGGCGGAGCTGGGCGCCGACGTCGTGGTCTGCTCGCCCTACAAGATCTTCGGACCCCACCTGGGGATGCTCTGGGCCCGCCGGGAGCTGCTGGAGCGGTGGCGGCCGGCCAAGGTGCGGCCCGCCCCCGAGGAGCCCCCGGCCCGCTGGGAGACCGGCACCCAGAGCCACGAGGCGCTCGCTGGCTGGGCCGCGGCGGTCGAGTACCTCGCCGACGTGGGCCGCACGTACGGCGACCCCGCGGCGCCCGGGCGGCGGGCGGCGGTGGCCGCGGCCTGGGCCGCGATCGCGCCGTACGAGCAGGCCCTGGCCGAGCGGTTCCTCGCGGGGCTCGAGGCCCTCCCGCACGTTCGACTGTTCGGGATCGGCGACCGTCGGCGGCTGGCCGAGCGGACCCCGACGTTCGCGCTCAGGGTGGGCTCGCAGCATCCTGCGGAGACGGCCCGGGCCCTCGCCGCGCGGGGGATCTTCGTCTGGGACGGGAACTACTACGCGCTCGAGGTGATGGAGCGGCTCGGCCTCGAGGCGAGCGGAGGGGCGGTGCGGATCGGCTTCTGCCACTACTCGACGCCCGAGGAGGTGGACCGGGTCCTCGAGGAGCTGGGCGCCCTGGGCTGAGCCGCTCCGTTTCCGCAGGTGCCGGGGTTGGTAGGATTCCGGGCGTCTCCCCGTGACCCGAGAGGACGGACCATGCGCATCCTGATCCTGGGGGGCGACGGGTACCTGGGGTGGCCGACCGCCATGCGGTTCTCCCGGCTCGGCCACGAGGTCCACGTCGTCGATAACTACCTGCGCCGCCGGGCCCACGCGGAGGCCGGGACCGACTCCCTCACGCCGATCCTCCCCGACCTCCCCTCGCGGGTGGCCGCCTGGCGCGACGTCACGGGCCTCGAGATCGGGGTGACCGAGGGCGACCTCACCGACTGGGCGCTGGTGGAGCGGGTGTTCCGGGAGTTCCGGCCCGAGGCCATCGTCCACTACGGCGAGATGCCCTCGGCGCCGTACTCCATGATCGACCGGGACCACGCGGTCTTCACCCAGACCAACAACGTCGTGAACACGCTCAACGTGCTGTTCGCGATGCGGGATCTCGCGCCCGACGCCCACCTCGTGAAGCTCGGCACGATGGGCGAGTACGGCACGCCGAACATCGACATCGAGGAGGGCTTCATCGAGATCCATCACAAGGGGCGGTCCGATGTCCTGCCCTACCCGAAGATGCCGGGCTCCTTCTACCACCTGTCGAAGGTGCACGACTCCCACAACATCCACTTCGCGTGCCGGGTGTGGGGGCTCCGCGCCACCGACCTCAACCAGGGCGTGGTGTACGGGATCGAGACCGAGGAGACCCGCCTCGACGAGCGGCTCGTCACGCGCTTCGACTACGACGAGGTGTTCGGGACGGCCCTCAACCGGTTCTGCCTCCAGGCGGTGATCGGCCACCCGCTCACGGTGTACGGGCGGGGCGGGCAGACCCGGGGCTACCTGAACATCGTGGATACGCTGCGATGCGTCGAGCTCGCGGTCGCGAACCCGGCCGCCCCCGGCGAGTACCGCGTGTTCAATCAGTTCACCGAGCAGTTCTCCATCGTCGAGCTGGCCGAGCTCGTGCAGCGGGCGGGGAAGGAGTACGGCCTCGAGGTCGAGGTGCGACACCTCGACAACCCCCGGGTGGAGGCCGAGGAGCACTACTACCGCGCCGCTCACACCAAGCTCCTGGACCTCGGGCTCCGGCCGCACCTCCTGTCGGAGACGCTGATCGAGTCGATGTTCGCGGCCATCGAGCGGTACCGCGACCGGGTGATCCCCGACCGCATCGACCCCGCGATCCGCTGGCGGCCCCGGCCCGCGGCGGGGTAGCGCGTGGTCGCCCTGCGCGTCCTGGGCGGGCTCCTGGCGGTGGCCTTCGTCGCCTGGAGCGCGGCCCGTTACCGGCGCCGGCAGATCTCGCGGCTCTCCCTCCTGATCTCGGGCGCGATCGGGCTCGGGGTCATCCTGCTCGCGGTCGCCCCCGACCTGTTCAACCCGGTCTTCGAGCTCTTCAACTTCCAGCCCCGGAGCGGGCGGAGGCTCACCGCGGTCCTGCTGTTCGCGGTGATCGTCCTCGCCCTCCTGCTGTTCCGGCTCCAGGCCTACGTGGACCAGAACGAGCGGAGCATCCGCCTGCTGGTCGAGGCGCTCGGCGCGAAGGAGTTCGACTGGGATCGGGCCCGGGCCCTCCCGCCGGGGCGGCGGATCGTCGTCGTCTCCCCCGCCTTCAACGAGGCCGGCAACGTGGGCGAGGTGATCCGGGCCCTCCCCGAGGAGGTCGAGGGGCACCGCGTCGTGCCGATCGTGGTCGACGACGGGTCCACCGACGGGACGGCCGAGGCGGCCCGGGAGGCGGGGGCGCTCGTGGCCCGCCTCCCGATCCGCCGGGGGGGCGGGCTGGCGCTCCGGGTGGGCTACGACCTGGCCCTCGCGCTCGGCGCCGACATCGTGGTGTCGATCGACGCCGACGGCCAGCACCTGCCCGAGGAGCTCCCGACGCTCGTGAAGCCGATCGTGGCCGGCGAGGCCGACCACGTGAACGGCTCCCGGATGCTCGGCTACTACGAGGGCGGGCCGCTGATCCGGAACCTCGGGGTCCACTTCTTCTCCTGGCTCGTCACGATCCTCACCGGCCAGCGGATCACCGACATCTCGAGCGGGTACCGGGCGACCCGCGCCGACGTCCTCCGCGAGCTCGTGCTGGAGCAGGACCAGTTCTGGACCAGCGAGGTCACGATCGAGGCCCTCCGCCACCGGGCCCGGATCGTGGAGGTGCCGGTCACGTTCCTCACCCGGCGGGGCGGTGTTTCGAAGAAGCCGAAGTCCCTCCGCTACGGCTGGAGCTTCCTCAAGGCCATCGCGAAGACCTGGCTGCGGTAGCGAGGGGCCACCGACGGGTGTCCAGCCGGGCGGACGCTCTCCGCCGCGATGCCCCGCCCTCAGCCCCGGGGCCCGACGGCCGCCGCCACCCGGGGGGCGAGCTCGGCGATGGCCTCGAGGAGCGCGAGGATCCGTCTCCAGGCTCCGCCCCGGCGTGCGTGGCCCACACCGCGACGGTCCGCGCCCCGACGCGACCTCGTCCTCACCGGCGGGTCAGCGCCCCGAGCGCGTCGTCCTCGGTGACCTTCCGCCGGCGGTAGTTCCGCAGCGCGAACCGGTCGCAGGCGGTCTCGGCCGCCGCCTTCCTCCCCAGGCGCTCCTTGAGGTACCAGTGCATCCACTCGTGGAGGTAGAGGAACCGGAGCACCTCCCGGGGGGTGCGGAACGTGAGGCCCTCGGTGAGCCAGATGAACCGCAGCCCCTTCCCGGGCCGTCGCCGCGCGCCGTACGGCACCACCTCCCCGAACGGCAGGAAGGGCTGGGGGAGCTGGAGGACGATCTCCCGGGCCTCGAAGTCGGTCCAGGCGGCGAGGTGGGGTTTCTCGCGGTAGCGGAGGGGCCGGACCACGACCCGGTAGCCGCGGGCCGGCGGCAGGCCCGAGAGCATCCGCCGGATCCGCTCGGTGGGGAGATCGGGGACGTCGGAGCGCACGCGCATGGCAGGACGAAGGATAGGGGGCGCCGCCGACGTCAGCCGGCGCCCCGGGCCACGGGCTCCGGCAGCCCGGCGAGGAGCGCCCGGACCGCCGCCGCGGGGTCCGGCGCCTCGGTCACCGCCCGGACCACCACCACCCGACGGGCCCCGGCCGCGACCACCTCGGCCACGTTCCCCGGGACGATCCCCCCGATCGCGAACCACGGCCGGTCCAAGGTCCTCGCCGCCCGCCGGACCAGCTCGAGCCCGGTCCCCGGCCGTCCGGGCTTGGTCGGGGTCTCCCAGATCGGCCCCGCCGTGAGGTAGTCGGCCTCGGGCGGGGCGAGGTCGTGGTCCTCGGGCGAGTGGCAGGAGAGCCCGACGAGCGCGTCGGGCCCGAGGATCCGCCGGGCCACCGCGGGCGGGAGGTCGTTCTGGCCCAGGTGCACCCCGTCGGCGCCCGCGGCGAGCGCCACGTCGGGCCGGTCGTTCACGAGGAACAGCGCGCCGTGGCGCGAGGCCGCCTCCCGGAAGACCTCCGCCCATCGGAGGAGGTCCCCCGCCTCCGCGTCCTTCTCGCGGAGCTGGACCAGGTCGACCCCGGCCGAGAGGATCTCCTCCAGGAAGTCGGCCAGGTCCCCCCGCTCCCGCCGCGCGTCGGTCACCACGTACAGGCGTGAGCGGGCGAGCCGCTCCCGCCTCCACGCGCCGACGTCGCCCCCGCCCGCCACGGCCCGCACGAGCTCCAGGCGGTCGCCCGGCGAGAGGCGGACGTCCCCGTAGCGGGCCCGCTCCACCGGCTCCCCGTTCCGCTCGACGATCACGAAGCGGGGGTCGAGCCCGAGGGACCGGATCAGGGCCTCGACCGTCGCCCCCTCCGGCACCTCCCGCGGCTCCCCGTTCGCCAGGACCTCCACGCTTCCCAGTGTAGGGAGGGCGGGCGACGGCATCCCCGGAGCTCCCTCGACACAACTATTTCGTTTTCGCCATAGCTCGTGCCGATCGCCTCCGTCCGGGAAGCAGCCGATCGGTTCGGGCTCAGCGAGCAGCGTATCCGTGCGCTGGCCCGGGCCGGGCGGATCCCGGCCATCAGGGTCGGGGGTCGATGGGTCATCCAGATCCGCCCCGGCGAGCCTCGCGACCGACGGGCGGGACGTCCGCTCGCGTCGGCCAACGCGTGGGTCCTCCTCGCGCTCCTGAGCGGCGAGGACCCCGACTGGGTGAGCCCGTCGGTCCGCTCCCGCCTCCGCCGCCGCCTGTCGCAGGGCGCGTGGGTCGAGGAGGCGCTGGCCCACGCCGAACCGCGGGCCGGGATCGTGCGCTGGAGGGTGCTCCCCGCCGACCTCGAGAAGCTCCGGACCGACCCTCGCGTGGTTCGCACCGGCCTCTGCGCGAAGGGATCGGAGCTAGACGTGGTACCCGACGACCGGGCGGTCGACGGCTACGTGAGCGCGGCCTCGCTGCGGGCGATCGAGCGTCGGTTCCGACCGGAGCGGTCGCCGGCCGAGCCCAACCTCGTCCTCCGGGTCCCCTCGCAGGATTGGATCCTCCGACACGCCGTGGCACCGCCCGCGGTCGCGGCCGCCGACCTCCTCTGGCACGAGGACCCCCGGGTCGCACGGGCCGCGCGGGAGGTCCTCCGCGGATCGGCACGGTGATCGTCATCCCGGACCTCGGGGACGACCTCCACCGGATGTGGGTGGAGCTGATCATCCTCGGCGAGGCCGCCCCGGTGCCCTGGACCTTGATCGGCGCACAGATGGTCGCGCTCCACGGATGGGCCAGGGGCGCCACGCGGATCCGCCCGAGCCGCGACGCCGACATCCTGGTCGACGTGCGAGGCGTCACCGCGGGGACGGCGAAGCTCGCCCGTGCCCTGCTCGAGCTCGGCTACACCTTCGACGGCGCCACGCCCGACGGCGTGGGCAACCGGTTCCTCAAGGCGGGGGTCAGGATCGACGTGCTGGCGCCCGACGGGCTCGGCGAACGCGTCGATATCCGGACCGTCGCCGGGGCCCGAACCGTCCGGGTCCCCGGGGGGACCCAGGCCCTACGGGGATCCGAACCGACGGCCATCAGGACGCGATCGAGCGAAGGATCGGTGCCCCTGCCGAACCTCCTGGGAGCCATCCTGGTGAAGCGGCGCGCCATCTCCGTCGACGACCAGCCCGACGCCCAGCGGCGGGACACCGCGTTCCTGCTGTCGCTGGTCGACGACCCCGATCCCCTGAGCGCCACCCTCTCCCCCAGCGAGCGGCGGTGGCTCCGCCGGCACCCGTACTTCGGAGACCCCACGGATGCCTGCTACCGGGGGCTCCCCGACGCGGAGGATGCGGCCATCGTCTACCGACGCCTCGCCGAGCTCTGATCGCGAGCACCCTGGGCTGACTCAGGGGGCGGGGGACGCGGCGGCGGACGCCCCCTCCCCCCGTCGGACCCAGTGGGCACGGAAGATGGCGAACGCGCCGGCAGCCAGGAGGCCCGCCGAGGTGGAACGAACGAGGCCCCTCCCCATCCCCCCGGGCCCGGGGCCGAAGCCGCCGGTGACGATCGCGCCCACGACGCGCACGAGGCCGAGGACGAGCGGCACGGAACCGAAGACCAGGACGACGAGCGCCCCCGCGCACATCAGGTTCAGGTACGCGCGGTACACGCGCGAGGCCGCCGACCCGGCGAAGCCGGGCTCCACGATGAGCTGGCGCGCGTGCCTCGCGTGCCAGCGGCAGGCGAGGCCCGCCGCGAGCGCCAGGGCGCCGAGCGCGACCGTCGTCGGCAAGGGGTCGGGACCGGCCGTCAGCGGGCCGTACACGACGGCCCTCGGGGGCGGCGCAACGGCCCACCATGGGGGCAGGTCCGCCGACGGGCCAGCCGGGACCGCGTGCCATCCCGGGGAGGAGCCCACGGTCACGGCCCAGACCGCCGTCCCCGGCAGCGCCAACGTGAGCGCGCCCTGGACCGCACCGACCGCCGAGAGGAGCGCGAGGAACAGCGTCACCGCGAGGACCGTGAACAGGTAGACCGCGTCCGCCCGCCGCCCCCCGGGATCCGACGCGCCGCGGCCCGCCAGAGCGAGGATCCCGGCAACGCCCAGCCCGGCCACGACCGTGAGGACCACGAGCGGCGCCAAGGGGAAGAGATCCACGGCGGCACCATAGGTCGGGTCGCGCGCCGCGGCAACGCCGGGCGCGAGGACGACGAGGTGACCGGCGACGATCCGGGCGGGGGCCGGTCAGCCCCGGGTCCGCGGCTCCGTCGGCTCCACCGACGCGCGACCTCCGTGAGCGCTTCCAGCGGTACGTGCTCGGCGTACGCCCAGATCCCGAGGGTGACCCCGTCGGGGAACGTGGCGCTGAGCTCGAGGACCTCGCCTCCCAGCTGTGAGGCGGGGATCCGCTCCAGTCTCCACCCGTACCCGGCATCGTGACCGGCTCGCGGTCCTCGACCCAAAGACCGGGAGGCACCAGAACGCCCTGTTCGGCACGGTAGAGCTCGGTTCGTCCATTCGTGGCAGTAGCCCTGGAACCCCGCCGTGAACGCGATCAGGGAGACCGTGACCCCCGCCAGGACGACCGCTCGGCGCCGCGTCCCCATGGTTCCACCCAGGTCCTGAGCGACCAGGCACGATCACCCTTCCTCTGTCAACGCTCGGCTCCAGCTCCGTGACGTTGGGCCGGGGACCGGCGGGGTGCTCGGAGGGTCCGCGCCCTCCTCGCCCTAGCCCGCCCGGGCCAGCGAGCGCTCCGCCGCCGGGGTCACCACCGCCCAGTCCTCCCAGACGGGGTCGTAGCCGAGCTCGCGCAGCCGCGCCGCGACCTCGGCGGGTGAGCGGGTGTCGGCGATCTCGAACTGCTCGGTCGCCTCGTCGGGGTGCTCGTAGCCGCCGGGCTCCGTGTGGGAGCCGGCGCTCATGTGGGTGATCCCGATCCGCACCAGGCCGTCCCGGAGCTCGGGCGCCTCGCGGGTGGAGAGCACGAGCCCGGCGTCGGGGAGGAACAACCGGAGCGCGCAGACGAGCTGGGCGAGCTCCCGGTCCGAGATGAGCGTCCGGGGCCGGTAACCGGCCGCCGAGGGACGCATCCTGGGCACCGACACGTTCACCTGCGAGCGCCAGTGCCGGCGCTGGAGGAACCGCGCGTGGGCGGCGACCGCCACCGCCTCGCGCCTCCAGTCCTCGTGGAGGCCGAAGAGGGCCCCGATCCCCAGGCGGCGGGCCCCGGCCCGGGCGGCGCGCTCCGGCCCGAGGAGCCGCCAGCGGAAGTTCCGCTTCCTCCCGCCGAGGTGCACCCGGGCGTAGGTCCCCGGGTCGTAGGTCTCCTGGTAGATCACGACGCCCTCGCACCCCGCGGCCACGAGCCTGCGGTACTCGGCCTCGCCCCACACCTGGACCTCGATCTGGATCTGCGGGACCTCCCGGGAGAGCAGCCGGATCCGCTCCTCGAGGAAGTCGACGCCGGTCGCCCGCTCGTGCTCGCCGGTGAGGAGGAGGATCTGCCGGAACCCCTGCCGGAGCAGGTGCCGGGCCTCGGCGAGCGTCTCCTCGGGCGTGAGGGTCTTCCGCACGATCGGGAGGTCCTTCGCGAACCCGCAGTAGGCGCAGGAGGACAGGCACTCGTTCGAGAGGTAGAGCGGCGCGTACATCCGGATCGTCCGCCCGAACCGGGCCACCGTGAGCCGGTGCGAGGCCCGGGCCAGCTCCTCGAGCCGCTCCCCCGCCTCGGGCGAGAGCAGGGCGGCCAGGTCCTCCAGGGTCCGTCCCAGCGGGCCCGCCGCCAGGGCCCGGTCGACGCGGGCCGGGGAGGCGCCGTGGGCGAGGTCGAGCAGCCGGCCGAAGGGGAGCCGGGCGAGCTCGTCGGCGAAGGTCACCGGCGGCCGGGGCGGGAGGAACCCGTCCTCGTCCTCCAGGGGCGAGCGGGCCCGCCCCAGCCGGACCTCCTCGAGCGGGACGAAGGTCACGGGGCGCTCGCCCCCTCCCGGGAAAGCGGCTCGAGGAACCCGGTGAGGGGGCTCGAGGCCTCCGCGACCTCCCGCTCCGGGGCCCGCCCCGCGCGGAACGCCCGCCGCCCGGCCTCCACGCCCAGCCGGAACGCCCGGGCCATCCCCACGGGGTCGTCGGCCGCGGCGATCGCGGTGTTCACGAGGACCGCGTCGACCCCCATCTCCATGCACTCCGCGGCGTGGGAGGGGGCCCCGAGCCCGGCGTCCACCACGACCGGGACGGTCGCCTCCTCGACGATGATCCGGACCGCGTCCCGGGTGCGGAGCCCCCTGTTGGAGCCGATCCACGACCCGAGCGGCATCACGGTGGCGCAGCCCACCTCCTCCAGGCGCTTGGCGAGCACGGGGTCGGCGTTGATGTAGGGCAGGACCGTGAACCCCTCGGCCACGAGCCGCTCGGCCGCCCGGAGCGTCTCCACGGGGTCCGGGAGGAGGTAGCGGGGCTCCGGCGTCACCTCGAGCTTCACCCAGTCCGGCAGCCCCGCCGCCCGGGCGAGGCGCGCGATCCGCACCGCTTCGTCGGCGTCCACCGCCCCCGAGGTGTTGGGGAGGATCAGGTACCGGGCGGGATCGATGAAGTCCAGGATGTCGGGGCCGCCCGTCGCCTCCAGGTCCACCCGTCGGAGGGCGACCGTGACCATCTCGGTCCCCGAGGCCTCGAGCGCCTCGCGCATCACCTCGAAGGAGCCGAACTTCCCCGAGCCCACGATCAGGCGCGAGGAGAACGCGCGTCCCGCGATCACCAGGGGGTCGTCCGTGGCCTCCATCGTGCTCCCTTCGCCGGCATTACCCGGATCAGGTCTGCGGGTCGCGGGGGGCCTGCTCCCCGCCTCTCAGCCCGGGCCGCCCCGAGCTCCCCGGAACCTCTCCCCCAGTATAGGTGCCCGGCGCCGAGGCCCCCGCCGACCGCGCGCCCGCCCGGCGGAGCGGACCGCCCGGGCCCCTCAGCGGCGACGATCGATCTGCGCCCGGGCCAGGCGCCGCTCCCGGCGCACCTTCTTCCAGTCGCTCCGCTTCGTCGAGAACAGCACGTCGGTGACGATCTGGCCGACGCCGTAGAGCGTCACCGCCCACAGCGACCACCGGGGGAGCGCTCGGTACCCATCGAGCGGGCCGAGGCCTGCGAGGAGGGCGAAGGGCGCGGCCTTGGTGGCGATGGCCCCTGCGGCATGCATCAGCGCCCGCCGCCCGGGCGGGGTCCGGAGGTAGCTCGCGTAGTCGATCTTCACGCCCGGGAACGGGGGGAAGCGTCCCGGCGCCCAGAAGTAATGGGTGAACCGGATCCCGAGGAGGCGGCCGACGACGAGGTGGGCCGGGGAGTGGATCGTGGCCGAGAGCCCGACGGCCGAGGCCACGAGGGCCAGGCCGGCGAGGGTCCCCCGGCCCGAGGTCGCGAGCGCGAGGGCCGCGGGGCCGAGCGCCGCCGAGACCAGGAACCCGACCCCGAAGGCCAGGTTCCCCGCCCAGATCGGGACCCGGAGGCGGACGCTGCGCTCGAACGCCTTCCGGTCGATCCGGCCGATCTGCTCGGCCCAGTGGTGGGAGAGGGCCGGCTCGACCTTCACCTCCCGCACCAGGCGCCAGAAGCCCAGGCGGCCGAGGTCGGTCCGGCCCGCCTCCACCGCGGCCTCGATGCGGGCGAACTCGTCCTGCAGCTCCACGAGCCCCCCACCGCCCTGCTCACCCATCCCGGCCTCCGGGCACGCTAGGATGATGCGCGACGCGCCCGCGGCCCCCACATCGTCCCCGGGAGGTTCTCCCACGGCCAGCAGGTCCACCGAGACGATGCCGTCCGCCGAGCGGCCCGACGCGGGCCGGAGCCTCGTCACGCTGGACGGGCGCTACCACGTGCTGGAGCGTATCGCGACCGGCGGCATGGGGGAGGTGTTCCGGGCCCGCGACCTCGTGCTGGACCGGGAGGTCGCGATCAAGGTGCTCCACCGGAACCTGGCGGCGGATCCCGGGTTCGTGGAACGGTTCCGCCGCGAGGCCCGCGCGGCGGCGTCCCTCAACCACCCCAACATCGTGGCCGTCTACGACTGGGGGGCCGTGGACGGCGTCTATTTCATGGTGATGGAGCACGTCCGAGGCCGGAGCCTCCGCGAGGTCCTGGAGGCCGCCGGGAGGCTCGAGCCCCGGCAGGTCGCCGACGTCCTCCTCCAGGTCCTCGCCGCGCTCGACCACGCCCACCGCATGGGGATCGTCCACCGGGACGTGAAGCCCGAGAACATCCTGGTCACGCCGGAGGGGACCGTGAAGGTCGCGGACTTCGGCCTGGCCCGGGCCTACGCCGACGCCCGTACCACCCAGACGGGATCGGTGGCCGGGACCGTCCAGTACCTCGCCCCCGAGCAGCTCCGCGGAGAGCCCGCCGACCCCCGCACCGACCTGTACTCGGTGGGGATCGTGGGGTTCGAGCTGCTCACCGGGCGGGTCCCGTTCGCCGGCGAGACCCAGGTGGCGGTAGCCCAGCAGCACCTCACCCGCCGGGTGCCTCGCCCCTCCTCGCTGGTCCCCGGGATCCCGCGGGAGCTGGACGGGTTCATCCTCTCCGCCACCGAGCGCGACCGGGAGCTCCGCCCGGCGTCGGCCGCCGAGATGCGCCGCGACCTGGAGCGGGAGGTCGCGCGGCTCCCCGACGCAGCCCCCCTGGGCGAGCTCGTGGAGGCGGTCCCGCCGGAGGGCGCCCCGCGGGCGGCCCGCGCCACGACCGTCCGGGTCCCCCGGCGGGCCCGGCGCCGGCGGGTCCGGCGGGTCGTCGGGGCGATCGTCGGCGTCCTCGCCGTCGCGGCCGCCGCCTGGGCGGCCTGGATCTGGCTCGTCCCCCACCCCGTCCGGGTGCCGGACGTCGTGGGCGAGCCCGTGGCCCGGGCGGAACGCGCGCTCGAGCGCCTGGGGTTCGCGGTACGGGTAGCCGAGGGCGCCTACGCGCCCGTGGTCCGGGAGGACGGCGGGTTCGAGCCGAGCGTCACGGCGGGCGCCGTGCTGCGGATCGAACCCGGACCGGGGGCCGAGCTCGAACCGGGGGCCCGGGTGGTGCTCGTCCCTTCGTTGGGGGGCCGGCCGGTCCCGGTCCCCGACCTCGTCGGGCTCACGCCGCGCGAGGCACGGGCGGAGCTCGGCCGCTCCCGCCTCGAGCTCGCCGTGGCCGGACGCGTCTACGACGAGCGCGTCCCGGTGGGGAGGATCGCCGCCCAGCGCCCGAGCGGGGGGCGGCTGCCCCAGGGCGAGCCGGTCGTGGTGCGGCTCTCGAAGGGGCCCCCGCCGGTCCCCGTGCCAGACCTGGTCGGCCGGCCGCGCGACGAGGCGCTGGCCGAGCTCCGGGCCGCCGGCCTCGAACCCAGGGTTGTCGAGCGGTTCTCCGACGCCGTCGACCGCGGCTACGTCATCTCCCAGGAGCCGCCGGCGGGAACCGAAGCGCCGAAGGGCTCCGTCGTGCGCGTCGTCATCTCCAAGGGGCCCCAGCGCTTCCCCGTCCCGAGCTACCTCGGGATGAGCGAGGAGGCCGCGGTGGCGGCGATCCGCGCCGACGGGCTCGTGCCGAACGTCGTGAACCTGCCGACGATCACCGGGAACGTCGTGAGCCAGGAGCCGGTCCCCGGCACCACCGTGCGGGCGGGCGAGACCGTCACGATCTACGTGGCCTGATCCGCCGGGCATCCGGCATCCTCCCGGCATGCGGATCGGCGCCCACGTCCCCGTCCGGCGGGGCATCCTCTCCTCGATCCCCGCGGCCCGGGAGCGGGGCGCGGAGGCCGTGCAGGTCTTCATCTCGAACCCTCGGGCCTGGGCGCCGCCCCGCGTCCCGCCATCCGACGCGGAGGCGTTCCGGGAGGCATGGGCCGGCTCCGGCCTCGGCCCCCTCTTCGTCCACGCGCCCTACCTCGTGAACGTCGCCTCGCCCGACCCGGTGGTCCTCGAGCGCTCGCGAGCCCTCCTCGCGACGACCGTCCGGGCCGCGGCGGCCTACGGCGCGGACGCCGTCGTCGTCCACGCCGGGGCGGGCGGGCGCGGGGAGCCCGGGGCGGCGCTCCGGCGGGCCGCGGCCACGCTCCGAGCCGCGTGCCGGCGCGCGGCGGGGACCGCCGTGGCGGTCGAGCTCTTGGCCGGGACGGCGGGCGCGGTCGCCTCGACCCTCCCCGAGGCTGCCCGGCTGTTCGACGCGACCGACGATGGACGGCTCCGGCTCTGCATCGATACCTGCCACCTGTTCGCCGCTGGCTACGCCCTGGACCGGCCCGAGGGAGTGGCAGCCTGCTTCGAGGAGCTGCGAGCCACGGGGCTCGCGGAGCGGCTGGTCCTGGTGCACGCGAACGACTCCCGCGACCCGCGCGGCAGCCGCCGGGACCGGCACGAGCACGTGGGCCGGGGCTTCATCGGCCGCCAGGGGTTCCGCGCGATCCTCGCCCGCCCCGAGCTCGCGGGGTTGGCCGTGGTCGTGGAGACCGAGGGCGATGCCCGCGCCCACCGCCGCGACATCGAGGCGCTCCGCCGGCTCGCTCGCTCTCGTCCGTGATGCAGCGATCGCCGATCGAGCCGCCGGGCTTCAGGGCTCGAGCTCAGCCCCGGGTCCCTCCTGGTGCGCGTAGCGCTCCTCGCCCCAGGGATCGGCGTGGACGTGGTACCCGCGGACCTCCCAGAACCCCCGGACGTTGTGCTTGGTGAACTCGAACCCGCGCACCCACTTCGCGCTCTTCCACGCGTAGCGCTTGGGCACCACGAGGCGGAGCGGGTAGCCGTGCTCCGGGGTGAGGTCCCGCCCCCCGTGGGCCCAGGCCACGAGGACGTCGTCGTCGAGCATCGCCCGGAGCGAGAGGTTCGAGCTGTAGCCCCCCTGGCACCGCGCGATCACCCAGCCCGCCTCGGGCAGGGGCCGGGCGAGCTCGGCCAGGGTCCGGAACGAGACCCCGGTCCAGGCGTTGTCGAGCGTGCTCCAGCCGGTGACGCAGTGCATGTCGGCCACGACCTCGACGGTGGGGAGCGCCCGCAGCTCCCCGTAGGTGAGCGAGACCGGCCGTTCCACGAGGCCGGTGAGCTCGAGCCGCCAGGTCCGTGGGTCGAAGGCCGGGACCGGCCCGTGGTGGAGCACCGGCCACGTCTTCACCAGGCGCTGCCCCGGCGGGAGGCGCCGGGCCACCTCCTCCGGGTACCGCGGCCCCCCGAACAGGCCCACGCCCGCTACCCCCGGGCTCCCGCGGCCACCTCCCGCCAGGCGGCGAGCGCCACGTCGATCCCCGCATCGTCCACGTCGAGGTGGGTCACCATCCGCACCTTGCCGGCCACGAGCGTGGTCCCCACCCCGAGGGCGGCGAGCCGGCGCACCGCCAGGAGCGGCGGGATCCCGGCCGCGGCGGTGTCGACCAGGACCATGTTGGTCTCGACCCTGGCCGGGTCGACCGCCCCGGGGAGCAGCTCGGCGACCCCCTCGGCGAGCCGGCGGGCGCGCGCGTGGTCCTCGTGCAGCCTGCCCGGACCCTCGTCCAGCGCGACCAGACCGGCGGCGGCGAGGACCCCGGCCTGCCGCCACCCCCCGCCGAAGAGGATCTTGAGCCGCCGGGCCTCGCGGATCAGCTCCGCGGGGCCGCAGAGGAGCGAGCCCACCGGCGCGCCGAGGCCCTTCGAGACGCAGAACATCACGGTGTCGACCTCCCGGGTCCACTCCACGACGTCCGCCCCGGCCGCGGCGGCCGCGTTGAAGATCCGCGCCCCGTCGAGGTGGACGGGCACGCCGGCCTCGAGCGCCACCTTCCGGATCGCCCGGAGGTCCTCCACCCCGAGGACCGTGCCCCCCGCCTGCCCGTGCGTGTTCTCAACGGCCACGAGGTCCACCACCTCAACGTCGTACAGCTCGTCGGGCTCGAGGGCCGCTCGGACCTGCTCGGCGGTGATCCGTCCCCGCTCGTCCCCGCAGATCGTGCGGTAGGCGATCCCCGAGAGGACGGCCGAGCTCGCGACCTCGGTGCTGGCCACGTGGCTCGTGGCCTCGGCCACGACCAGGTGCCCGGTGCCCCGGAAGTGCAACCGGAGGCCGATCTGGTTGGCCATGGTCCCCGTGGGCACGAACAACGACGCCTCCTTCCCCGTCACCTCCGCCGCTCGCTCCTGGAGGCGGTTCACGGTGGGGTCGTCGCCGAACCAGTCGTCGCCCACCTCGGCCTCGGCCATCGCCCGGCGCATCGCGGGGGACGGGGCGGTGACGGTGTCAGAGCGGAGATCGACCCGGTAGCGCACGGCCCAGCCAGTATAGGCGGCGCCCCCGCTCGCCCCGGGCGACGCCCTGACCCCTTGACCCACCGCCCTCGTGGACCTGTCGTAACGCTAGCCATCGTTAGTCTTAGAGCCCCGCCGGGCCCGCCGGACGGCGCCGGGCCGGGGCCGGAGGGAGGAGGTGCGACATGAAGGTCACCCGCCGTCGGGGGAGGGGCCTGGCCGTGGCCCTCGCGACGCTCACGGTGCTCGCTTGGGCGACCGCCTGGGCGGTCGCGGCGCCGGCGGCCGCCGCGAGGATCGACGCCCAGCGCTTCCACGACCGGATGCGGAAGCTCTGGGAGGACCACGTCACCTGGACCCGGATGGTGATCGTCTCCGTGGCCCACGACCTGCCGGACCTGGACGCGGCGGTGGCGCGGCTCCTGCGGAACCAGGCGGACATCGGCGATGCGATCCGCCCCTTCTACGGTGACGAGGCGGCCGACGCCCTCACCGCGCTCCTCGAGGAGCACATCACGACCGCCGCCGACGTCCTGACCGCCGCCAAGGCCGGCGACGAGACCGCGCTCCGGGACGCCCGCGACCGCTGGTACGACAACGCCCGGCGGATCGGCCGCTTCTTCCACCGCGCGGACCCAGAGGCGTGGCCGCGGGAGGAGATGGTCTCGATGATGACCGAGCACCTCGACCTGACGCTGGCCGAGGCCACCGCACGTCTGTCGGGCGACTACGTGGCCGACGTCGCGGCCTACGACCGGGTGCACCGCCAGGCGCTCCGGATGGCCGACGTGCTCTCCGACGGGATCATCGCGGCGTTCCCCGACCGGTTCGCGGCATGAGGGGCGCGGGGGGAACGGCGTTCCGACTGAGCGGCGGGCTCCTCGGGGCCGGGCTCGTCGCGGACGTCTGGGCGCACGCGACGGGCCGGGCCCGGGACCCGCGCGTCGCGCTCGCCGCCCACCTCCCCACGTTCCTGGGGATGGCCCTCTGCACCGCCGGGCTGCTCGCCGCCGCGCTCCGCCGGGACGGGGGCTCCACCGGGACCGACCGTAGGGAAAGGAGGACGCAGATGCTCGCTGCCGCACCGCAGATCCTGGACCAGCCCTGCTGCGACGTGATCAACCGGCTCCCGTGGGGGTTCTTCCTCGCGGTCCACGTCGTGCTGTTCGCCGTCGGCGCGTTCCTCGCGGCCCGCTCCTTCGAGTCCGGCGACCGGGGGCTCGGGTGGGGCTTCACGCTGTTCGCGCTGGCCGAGGTCTCCTACGGGACCTACCACGTGAACATCACCCAGTCCCTGTTCGCCCACACGATCTCGGAGGTGCTGGACGGCCTGGCGTTCGTCGTGCTCTTCGCGGCCCTGGCCCGTCGCCGCGTCGTGGCCTGGGGCGGCGCGCCGACCGCCGGGGGACGGATCGCCGACGTGGGCGGGGCGCGATGATCCGGCGGGCGCTCGCGGCCCTCGCGGCGGCGGTCCTCGTCGGATGCTCGGGAGGGGGCGCCGGCGACGGCGCCCCCTCCGAGGTCCCGGGGGAGCCCGTGCCGACCACCCACGTCACGCTGCCCAAGAGCTACCGGTTCGAGCCCCCGGCGATCGTCGTCGAGCCCGGCGCCACGGTGACCTGGACGAACGAGGACGACTTCCCGCACACCGTCCACCTGCTGGACGGGAGCGACCGAACGGTCAGGCTGCCGGTGGGCGCGAGCGGGAGCCTCACCTTCGACGGGTCGGGCACCTACTACTACGAGTGCTCGATCCACCCCCAGCAGATGCGCGGGGTGGTCGCGGTCCGGGGCTGATGGGGCGGGCGTGATCCAGGCCTGATGCCGGGGGGGTTCCGCGGCCCCCGCCACCGGCGTCCTCACCCGCGGGCCGGCGCCCCCAGCCCCACCAGGTAGCCGTAGCGCCCGCGGAACTCCTCGGGACGCATGCCGCCGGCCGCGGCGATCGCGGCGAGCCTCGCGGGGTCCTCCAGGTCCTCGCGCTCGAGCCGGATCATGTACTCCCGGGCCACCCGGTAGGAGTCGCTCGAGACGTCCACCAGGCGGGTCCGCGGCCGGCCCGTCGCCGGGTCCCGGAACGCATCGAAGGGGAGCGGCTCGATGTGGCCCTCCCGGATCGTGATCATCGCCCCGGGCTCGCTCCCGCCCTCCCCGAGGAGCCGGCGGAGGAAGTCGATCGCGCCGAACCCCAGGTCCCGGGTGTACTCGATGTCGAAGGGGATCGGCGGGGCGCAGCGGAGCTCGTACCCGATGTTCTTGGCCTCGATCGTGACCCGCTGACCCCGCGCGGCGAAGCGGTCCTTCACGAGCTTCGTCATGAGGCGGTGGAGGTGGAGCTCCGCGAGGCGGACGTGGCCGTGCTCGTCCCGCTCGATCTCGGGGAGCGCGCGCACCAGGTCCTCCTCGGGGAACCGGAGGGCGAGCCCCTCGGCCAGCACCGCGACCCCGAACGGCCGCCCGTGGGCGATCCGCTTGAGAAGCGCGGCGTCGAGGATGTCCACGAGCTCCTCCAGCCGGAGCGGGCGATCCTCCGGGAACTCCTCGGGGATCACGGTGAGGGTGGCCCCGGCTCCCTTCCCCACCCCGAGCGCGAGGTGGCCGGCGGAGCGCCCCATGGCGACCACGAAGTACCAGCGCTTCGTGGTCATCGCGTCGGTCATCAGGTTGTTCACGATCTGGACCCCGACGTGGCGGGCGGTCTCGAAGCCGAAGGTCGGGACGCCGCCCGGGAGCGGCAGGTCGTTGTCGATCGTCTTCGGCACGTGCGCGACCTTGAGCCGGCCCCCCGCGGCCTCGGCGAGCTTGGAGGCCGAGTAGGCCGTGTCGTCGCCCCCGATCGTGACGAGCGCCCCGATCCCGAGCTGCCCGAGGGCCCGCAGGCAGTTCCGCATCCGCCAGTCGGGGTCCGGGGCGCCCGGGTCGCGCACCGTGGGGTTGGCCCGCGACGTGTAGAGGATCGACCCCCCGAGGAGGTGGATCCGGGACACCTCGCGGATCGAGAGGGGCTGGACGTGCTCGGTGGACCCCTCGATCAGGTGCTGGAAGCCGTCGAGGATCCCCACGACCTCCCAGCCCGAGTTCACCGCCTCGATCGTGGCGGCGGAGATCACCGAGTTGATGCCGGGGGCCGGCCCGCCCCCGCAGAGGATCCCCACGCGAACCCGTTCGGCCAAACGTCCCCTCCCCTCCACGCTCAAGGCCCGGTGCCCATCGTCCGACCTCCTCCTCGAGTGTAGGCCAGCCCCGGATGGGGAGGGCGGGAGGGAGCCGTGCGGAGGGCAGCCGCCGTGGTCGCCGTCCTGGTCGTGGCCCTGGCGGGGGCCGCGGCCCCCGCCACGGGCACGCCCTCGGAGCGTCGCCTCCGGGAGGCGAGGGCCGAGGAGCGCCGGGCGGAGCGCCGGGTCGCGAGGATCGACGGCCGCCTCGAGGCGCGCCTGGAGCGGTTCCGCGAGCTGCGGACCTGGGCCGGGCGGGCCGCCTCGCGGCTGCTCGCCGCCCTCCTCGCGGAGCGGGCCGCGGAGGAGGCGCTCGTCTCGGCGCAGGCCCGCCTCGACGCGCGGGCCTCCCTCGTCTACCAGCTCGGACCGGCGGGGCCCCTGGAGGCCCTCCTCGGCGCCAGGTCGTTCGCGGAGGTCTCCGACGTCCAGGCCTTCGCGTTCGCCGCCCTCCACGCCGACGCGCACCTGGCCCGGGACCTGGCCGCGGCCGAGGCCGCCCTGGCGCGCCGCCGCCGTCGGGCCGAGGCCGCCCGGCGGGCCCTCGCCCTCCGGGAGCGACGCCTGCGCTCGGTCGTCGAGCGCCTCCGCCGCGACCTGGAGGCCGCCCGGGCCCGCGCCGCCGCGGCGGGCCACCGTGTCGATCGCCTCGAGCGGCTCCTGGCCGAGCTGGCCGAGGCCGAGGCCGCGTCCTGGGACCGGCTCGCCCTCCTCGCCGGCGACGCGGGGGTCGATCAGCGCGGCCTCCTCGCGCTCCTCGGACCGACCGGGGGGAGGACCTGCGACGTGCCGCCCGGCCTCCGAGACACCGGGCGCGACGTGGACGGCCTCGCGAGCTGGTACGGGTGGGGGTTCGCCGGGAGGACCACCGCGAGCGGTGCGATCTTCGACCCTCGGCTGTTCACCGCGGCCCACCCGACGCTCCCGTTCGGCGTCTTCCTCCGGGTGAGCTACGGCGGGCGCTGCGCGATCGTGCTGGTGAACGACCGGGGCCCGTTCATCGAGGGCAGGGTGATCGACCTCTCGATGGCCGCCGCCCGGTACCTCGGGGTCGGCGTGTCCCCGGTCCACGCAGACGTGCTGGTCCCCGCCTGACCCGCGGCCTCGGCTGTCCGGCTCGGGTACAGTGGAGCCGATGCTCGCGATCAGGGGGTTCCTCGAGTGGTTCTTCCTCGGGCTCCTGGTGGTGCTGGTCGGGGCGGTCGGGCTGTTCGCCCTCTACCTCGTGGCGCAGCTCTTCCGCAACCCGGCCCGGTCTCGCTAGCGCCGTGCCCGTGCTCGCGGTGCTCGGGGCGACCGGGCGGATCGGGCGCCACGTCGTGACGGAGGCCCTTTCCCGCGACCAGGAGGTCCGGGTCCTGATCCGGGACCCGTCCCGTCTCCCGGGCTGGGGCGATCGGGTCGACGTGGTGCTCGGTGACGCCCGCGACCCTGCGGCGGTGCGCCGTTCGCTCGAGGGAGCGATGGCCGTGATCAGCTCGCTGGGACCCGACGGGAACACGCCCCGGGACGAGGAAGACCACGTCGCGGCGGTCCGGACCCTCCTCGGTGCGATGCGAGAGCTGGGCATCCCCCGACTCATCACGGTGCTGGGCGCCGGCGTCGACGCGCCTGGGGATCGCAAGGGGGCCCTCGATCGGCTGGCCTCCGCCGCGGTCCGACGCCTCGCGCGGCACATCCACGGGGCCAAGCGCCGGGAGTTCGAGCTGCTCCGGGGAACCACGGGGATCGCCTGGGTCGGCGCTCGTCCTCCCTTCGTCACGACCGGCCCGGGCAGAGGAGGGTACCGCGTGCACCTCCATCGCCCCCCGGGTCGTCGGATCGCGGCCGCCGACCTGGCGCTCTTCCTCGTGGATCAGGTCAGCTCCGACGCCTACCTGGGCGCGGCGCCCTTCGTGGCGGGCCCGTCGAGCCGGCGCAGCGACAGGTCCGCCACCACCGGGAGGTGATCCGAGGCCACCCGGAGGGACCCGCCGTCGGCGACCGCGCACCGTTCCACGAGGAGGGTCCGCGACACGTAGATGTGGTCGATGCGAACGGCCGGCTGCCGGGCCGGGAACGTGGGTCCCGCGCCGGAGCCCGCCGCCTCCCACGCATCCACGAGGACCGCGCGGAGCAGGGACGCGGCCCGGCCGTCGGGGCCCTCGTTCAGGTCGCCGCCCGCCACCAGGGGGTCGCCCAGGCCGGAGAGGAGCTCCCGGAGGAGGGCGGCGTGTCCGCGCCGTTCCACCGGCCTGAGGCCCAGGTGGAACGAGACGGCCCACAGCGCGACCCCCGGGCCCAGGACCCGCGCGACGAGGGCCCCCCGCGGGTACCAACGCGCCGAGCCCGGGAAGCGGTGGAGCCGGTGCGGGCCGAGGCGCCAGGGAGGCCGGGTGAGCACGGCGTCCTTCACCCGCCGGCGGAACGGGCAGGGTGAATCGGCGGCCACCGCCATCCCGACGGCCCGCGCGAACCGCCGGAGCGCGAGCCGGCCGCCGGTCTCCTGGAGCAGCAGCACGTCGGGGCGGAGCGAGCTCGCCGCCTCCGCGACCCGGCCCACCCCCGCGCGGAACCCCCGGACGTTGTAGGCCACGACCCGGAGCCCCACGGCCGCCATCGCTAGCGGACGATCGTCGTCCCCGCGTCGCCCCGGAGCGCCGCGACGGCGTCCGAGAGCTCGGCGATCACCGCCCGCTCCCCGCCGCCCCGGACGAACCCCACCGAGGCCTGGACCTTCGGCCCCATCGAGCCCGCGGCGAACTCCCCCGCCCGGAGCAGCTCTTCGGCCTCGGCCGCGGTCATCCGCCGGATGTCCTCGGCGCGCTCGGTCCCGAAACCCCGCTGGACGGCCGGCACGTCGGTGAGGATCAGCAGCACCGACGCTCCCACGTCCCGGCCGAGCACCTCCGCCGCCAGGTCCTTGTCGACCACGCCCTCCACCCCCACCAGGCGGGGCCCTTGTTCGATCACCGGGACCCCGCCCCCGCCCGCCGCGATCACGATCACGCCGTCCGCCACGAGCCGCTCGATCACCGGGCTCTCGACGATCGAGCGCGGCGCGGGCGAGGGGACCACCCGCCGCCACCCGCCGTGGGGGTCGGGGGCGACCGTCCAGCCCCGTTCGGCCGCGAGCCGCTTCGCCTCCTGCTCCTCGTAGAAGGGGCCCACGGGCTTCGTCGGCTCCGCGAACGCCGGGTCGTCGGGGCTCACGCGGGTGAGCGTGAGGACCGTGGCCACCGGCCGCTCCATCCCCCGCTCGTAGAACACGTCCCCGATCGTGACCTGGAGCAGGTAGCCGATCTGGCCCTGGCTCTCGGCCCCGCAGACGTCCAGGGGCATCGGGTGGACCCAGCCGCGGGCCGCCTCCTGCTGGAGGAGGATCCGCCCGACCTGGGGGCCGTTCCCGTGGGTGACGACGACCTCCCAGCCCTCCTGCGCGATGTCCGCGACCCGCTCGGCGGCGAACCGGGCGTTCCGGTACATGGCCTCGAACGTGTCCTCCTCGCCCCGGCGGAGGAGCGCGTTCCCCCCGAGGGCGACCACCACCCGGCCCATCGCCGCCTACCGGAGGACGGGGGCGAGGACGTCCCGGAGCGTGGGCGAGCCCTCCAGGACCTCGAGCTCGTAGCGGACCCGCACCGCGGGCTTGGAGAGGTCGATCACCCGGCGCAGGTCGATCGGCGAGGCCACGACGACGAGGTCGCAGTCGGCGGCGTCGATCGTCTTCTCCATCTCCTCGAGCTGCTGCTCGGAGTAGCCCATCGCCGGGAGCACCGGCCCCACGTCGTAGCGGCGGTAGACGTCCTGGATGGTCCCGACCGCGTAGGGGCGGGGATCCACGATCTCCGCGGCGCCGTGCCGCCGGGCGGCTACCACGCCCGCCCCGAACTTCATCTCCCCATGGGTGAGGGTGGGGCCGTCCTCGACCACGAGGACCCGCTTCCCGGCGATGGCTCCGGGGTCGTCCACGCTGATCCGGCTCGCGGCCTTGAGCACGACGGCCCGGGGGTTCACCGTCCGCACGGTCCCCTCGACCGCCGCGACCTGCTCGGAGGTGGCGGAGTCGACCTTGTTGATCACCACGGCGTCGGCCATCCGGAGGTTCGCCTCGCCCGGGTGGTAACGGGTCTCGTGCCCGGCCCGGAGGGGGTCGGCCACCACCAGGTGCACGTCGGGACGGAAGAAGGGCAGGTCGTTGTTCCCGCCGTCCCAGAGGAGCACGTCGCACTCGGCCTGCGCGGCCCGGAGGATCTCCGCGTAGTCCACGCCGGCGTAGACGACGGTGCCGGCGGCCAGGTGCGGCTCGTACTCCTCCCGCTCCTCGATCGTGACCCGGTGGCGGTCGAGGTCCTCGAACGAGGCGAACCGCTGGACGCGCTGCGAGGCGATGTCCCCGTAGGGCATCGGGTGGCGGACCGCGACCACCCGCTTCCCGGCCTCCCGGAGCGTCGCGGCGACGGCCCGGGTGGTCTGGCTCTTCCCCGCCCCGGTCCGGACCGCGCAGACCGCCACGACCGGGACCGCGGCCTCGAGCATCGTGGCCCGGGGCCCGAGCAGCACGAAGTTGGCCCCGGCGGCCAGGGCCTCGCTCGCCTTGTGCATCACGTGCTCGTGCGAGACGTCGGAGTAGGCGAACACGACGTCGTCCACCTCGAGCTCGCGCACCAGGCGCGTGAGCTCCTCCTCGTCGTGGATCGGGATGCCCCGCGGGTAGCGGGGCCCGGCGAGCTCGGCCGGGTAGGTGCGGTCCTCGATGAACGGGATCTGGGTGGCGGTGAAGGCGACCACGAGGGCCTCGGGGTCGTCCCGGTACACCACGTTGAAGTTGTGGAAGTCGCGCCCCGCGGCGCCCATGATCAACACGCGTCGGGCCATGCGCCGTTCTCCATCGCGGACGTGGCCGCCCCTCGTCGAGGAGCGGCCGGGGAACCCTCTCCGAGCGTGGAGCCTACCCGACCGTCAGGGCCCCTGGCAGGGCGGCCACCACGGGCGTCGGGCCCCGATCACGGACCGCCGCCGTGCTGGGTCCACAGGTCCTCGGGGACGTCCACGTCGCGGAGCGTCTCCCCCGACGGGTCGAGCGCCCGCCAGGCCTCCTCGGGGACGACCGCGAGCCGGAGGGCGGCCAGGAACCCCCGGACGCTCCGTTCGCCGACCCCGAGCCGGGCCCGGGCCGCCCCGATCGTGGCGGGCCGCAGCGCGCACGGCAGCGGCCGGAACCCCCCGGCCTCCCCGAGCGCGGCGGCATCCCCGGGGCCCGCGAGGACCGCGCGGACGAGCCGCTCGAGGACGGGAGGCGCGAGCGTCGGCATGTCGCCCGCGGCGACCAGCGCGACGGGGGTGCGGACCTCCGCGAGGCCGGCCACGATCCCGGCGAGCGGCCCCTCGCCCTCCCGGGCGTCCCGCGCGAGGCGCCACCGCACGTCCGGGGGTAGCCCCGGGGCAGCCGCGGCCGGGCCGACCACGACCACGACCTCCGCGCAGACCGCCGCCACGGCCCGGGCCGCCCGGTGGAGCAGGGGCTCCCCGAGGTAGGGCGCGGCCAGCTTGTCCCCGCCGAACCGCCTCGACCGCCCGCCCGCGAGGAGCACCCCGGTGGCGACCCCCACCGTGGACGGCTCCCCGGCCGGTCCGCCGCCGGCGGGGGGCGGCTCCGATCCCCCGGCCACGTCGCCTACGGAGGGCGGGCGCCGGGCCCGGCGCCCTTCCGCTCGGCGTCCTGGGGCATCCCGCCGTGGACGAAGGACCACCCGAACCGCCCCTTGATGCACAGGTGCCCGCGGGTCACGTCGTGGTCGAGCGGGGAGGTGGCCTTCACGATCCGGCCGTCCTGGACGTGGAGCTCGAGGTTGCAGCCGACCCCGCAGTAGGGGCAGACGGTCCGGGTGACGCTCTGCCGCTCCTCGTCCCACTCCCCCGCCTGCCGCAGGTCGAACTCGGTCTTGGCCATGAGCGCCCCGGTGGGGCACACCCCGATGCAGTTCCCGCAGTACACGCAGGCGGAATCGGTGAGCGGGACGGCGAACTCCGTCGAGATCCGGGCGTCGAACCCCCGCCCGGCCACGGCGATCGCGAACGTGTTCTGCGCGTCGGGCCCGCAGGCCTCGACGCACTTGTAGCAGAGGATGCAGCGCGCGTAGTCCCGGACGTAGAGGTCGTTGTCGACCTTGACCGGCTGGGCGACGGTCGCCCGCGCCTCCCCGGTCGGCGGCTCGTGGTGGCCTGGGCGGCGCGCGTCGCGCTCGCCCTCGGCGGCCGGCGGCGCCGGCGGGCCGTACCGCTCGGGATCGGCCCCGTACTCGGCGATCCAGCGCCGGACATCCGCCGAGGCGAGGGAGAGGTCCACCGAGGACGCGAGGAACTCGAGCACCATCCGCCGGCTGTGGCGGACCCGCTCGGTGTCGGTGCGGACCACCATCCCCGGCTCCACCTTCCGCGCGCAGGCCGGCGCCAGCACCCGGGAGCCCTCGACCTCGACCACGCACACGCGGCAGACGTTCACCGGGGTGAGGTTCTCGAGGAAGCAGAGCGTGGGGGTCTCGATCCCGAGGCTCCGGCAGGCCTCGAGGACCGTGGAGCCCTCGGGCACCCGGACCGGCCTGCCGTCGACCTCGACGTCCACGAGCCGCCTGGGCGGCGCCACGAGCACCTGCGCCATCAGCCCCCCTCCCCCTCGAAGACCCCGAGCTTGGCGATCGCCGACTCCACCGCGAGCGGCGCGAGCTGCCCCAGGCCGCAGATGGAGGCGTCCTTCATCACCCGCCAGACGTCCGCGAGCAGCGCGAGCTCCCGCTCCCGGGACCCGAGCGGCCGGCCCCGGGCCAGCCGGGCGAGGGCCTCCTCCTGCCGGACCGTCCCCACCCGGCACGGCACGCACTGCCCGCAGGACTCGTCCCGGAAGAACGCGGCGATCCGGAGCACCACGTCGCGGAGGTCCACGGTGTCGTCGAAGGCCATCACGACGCCCGAGCCGAGCGACGCGCCGGCCGCCCGGGCGTCCTCGAACGAGAGACGCAGGTCGAGCTCCTCGGGGGTGAGGAACGTCCCCGCGGCCCCGCCGAGCAGCACCGCCCGGAGCGGCCGCCCGCCGCGGACCCCCCCGGCCATCCCGAGCAGCTCCCGGAGCGTGATGCCCATCTCGACCTCGTAGAGCCCGGGCCGCTCCACGCACCCGGACAGGCAGAACAGCCGGGTCCCGGTCGAGCCCGGCGTGCCGGTCGCCGCGTAGGCCTCGGCGCCCACCCGGAGGATCTCGAGGACGTTCACGAGGGTCTCGACGTTGTTGATCGCGGTGGGCCTCCCGAACAGCCCGTGGGTCACGGGGAACGGCGGCTTGCTCCGGGGCTCGCCCCGCCGGCCCTCGATCGAGTTGAACAGCGCCGTCTCCTCCCCGCAGATGTAGGCGCCGGCCCCCCGCCGCAGCTCGATGTCGAAGGAGAACCCCCGGCCCAGCACGTCGTCGCCGAGGAACCCCCGCGCCCGGGCCTCCTCCACGGCGTGGTGGAGGCGGCGGAACGCGAGCGGGTACTCCCCCCGCACGTAGACGTAGCCCCGCTCCGCGCCCGTCGCGTACCCCGCGATCGTGAGGGCCTCGACGACCGCGAAGGGGTCCTCCTCCATGAGCACCCGGTCCTTGAACGTGCCGGGTTCGGACTCGTCGGCGTTGCAGACCACGTACCTCGGTCGCACCGGCTGCCGGGCGACCGCCTCCCATTTCACCCCCATCGGGAACGCCGCCCCGCCCCGACCCAGGACCTTCGCGTCCTTCACCTCCCTGATCACGGCCTCCGGTCCCAGCTCGAAGGCGACCCGGAGCGCCTCGTAGCCGCCGTGGGCCCGGTAATCGTCGATCGACACCGGGTCCACCACACCGACCCGGCGGAGCAGGCGGAACGCCTCCCGCCCGCCGGGGGCCTCGGCCTGGGGCAGGGGCACCTGGGGCGGTGCCAGCCGGTCCCACGCCTGGCCGGCGAGGACCGCGGCGATCTGCTCGGCGGTGGTGGGCGCCAAGCTCCACGCGTGGGCCTCGGCCCCGGCCTGCTGGAAGAAGACGGCCGGGGCCCGGTCGCACCGGCCGAGGCAGGGCGAGCGGAACCAGGCCGCGCCCCCGCCCGCCGTCGGCGTCCCCGGCGGGCCGAGGCGCTCCTCCAGGGCTCGGCAGATGGCCTCCGCCCCCGCCGTCCGGCACGCGATGTCGTCGCAGACGTGGGCGACGCGGGGCGGCCGCGGCTCGGTCGCGAGCAGCGCGTAGAAGCTCGCGACCCCGTAGGCGTCGGCCGGGGCCACGCCCAGGCGCTCGCACACGTGGTTCAGCGCGCCCTCCGAGATCCACCCCACCCGGTCCTGGACCGCCTGGAGCGCGGGCAGGAGGAGCGTCCGCCGACCCTCGACCCGGCGGAGCCCGCCCCGGGCGACGTGGCCCTCGAGGTCGATCCGGGAGCGGTCCGCCCCCTCCCAGGCGCTCTCGGGCGGTCCCAGGACCGAGGCGACGGCCTCCCGCTCCTCCGGGCTCGGGCGGGCGTCGGAGAGGTGGAGGTCCACGCCGCCCCCTCAGGACCCTGCGGCGGCCGCGGCCCGCTCCGGGACCTTCTCCACCCTGATCGCCGTCGCCTTGAACTCGGAGGTCCCGGACTTGGGGTCCCAGGCCTCGATCGTGAGCAGGTTCGTGTTCACCTGGTCCGGGAAGTGGAGGGTCATGAACGCGAGCCCCGGCCGGAGCGAGGGGTCGATCCGGACCGGCGCGAGCACCTCGCCCCGGCGCGAGACCACCCGGACCGTCTCCCCCTCCGCGAGGCCCAGGCGCGCCACATCCTCGGGGGAGAGGTCGATCGTCTCGCCCCAGCGGAGCGGCGAGCGGTACAGGTTCGACTGGACCCCGGAGTTGAACGAGTCGAGCCGCCGCCCGGTCGTGAGTCGGATCGGGAACTCCTCGGTGAGCGCGTCCACCGGCGGCTCCCACTCCACCGGCGAGAACGGCGCGGGCCGGCCCCGCTTGGCCGGGTCCTCCTCCCAGAGCCTCGCGTGGAGGAACTTGGAGCCGGGGTGGTCCTCGTCGGGACACGGCCACTGGATCCCGCCCATCTCCTCGAGCCGGCGGTAGCTCATCCCCCGGTGCATGGGCGAGAGCGAGCGGAGCTCGTCCCAGGCCTCCTCGGCCGTGGGGTGGCCCCAGTCCCGGCCGAGCCTGCGGGCCAGCTCGGCGATGATCCACAGGTCGTCGCGGGCCTGCCCCGGCGGGTCCAGGGCCTTCCGCACCCGCTGCACCCGCCGCTCGCTCGAGGTGACCGTCCCCTCCGCCTCGCACCAGGCGAGGGCCGCGGGGAGGACGACGTGGGCCAGCTCCGCGGTCTGCGTCATGAGGACGTCCTGGACGACGAGGTGGTCCAGGCCGCGGAGGAGCCGGACCGCCCGCCCCGCGTCGGCCTCGGTCGTGGCGGGGTTCTCCCCGATCACGTACAGGGCCCGGAGCTCGCCGTGCTGCATCGCCTCGAACATCTGGGTGAGGTGCAGGCCGCGCTTCGGGATGATCTCGCAGCCCCAGGCCTCCTCGAACCGGCGGCGGGCCTCGGCGTCCTGCTCGATGTCCTGGAAGCCCGGGAGCTTGTTGGGGATGGCCCCCATGTCCCCGCCGCCCTGGACGTTGTTCTGGCCCCGGAGCGGGTTCAGCCCGCTCCCGTAGCGCCCGACGTGGCCGGTGAGGAGGCCGAGGTTGATCAGCGCGAGGACGTTGTCGACGGCGTTGTGGTGCTCGGTGATCCCGAGGGTCCAGCAGATCTGGGCGCGGTCGGCCTTGGCGTAGGCGTGGGCCAGCTCCCGGATCACGTCCCTCGGCACACCCGTGATCTCCTCGGCCCGCTCGAGCGTGTAGGGCTCGACGCACGCCCGGTACTCCTCGAAGCCGGTCGTCGCCCGCTCGATGAACGTCCGGTTCTCCAGACCCGAGGCGATGATCTCCCGGCCGATCGCGTTGGCGAGCGCGATGTCCGAGCCGACGTCGATCCCGAGCCACACGTCGGCCCACCGGGCGGAGCTCGTGCGCCGCGGGTCCACCGCGTACAGCCGCGCGCCCCTGCGCACGCCCCGGAGGACGTGGTGGAAGAAGATCGGGTGGGTCTCCCTCGCGTTGGAGCCCCACAGCACGATCAGGTCCGTGTTCTCGATCTCCTCGTACGAGCTGGTGCCGCCCCCCGCACCGAACACCGTGGCCAGACCGACCACGCTCGGCGCGTGTCAGGTGCGGTTGCAGCTGTCGATGTTGTTGCTGCCGAGGGCCTGGCGGATGAACTTCTGCGCCAGGAAGTTCACCTCGTTCGTGGCCTTCGAGCAGCTGAACACCCCGACGCCGTTCGGCCCGTAGGCCTCGCGGGCCGCCCGGAGCCCGGAGGCGGCGCGGTCGAGGGCCTCCTCCCAGCTCGCCGGGCGGAGCCCGTCGCCCTCTCGGACGAGCGGCTCGGTGAGCCGGGTCTGCGCCCTTCCCATCTCGCCTCCCTCGGAAGACGTGCGCCCCCTCATCCTACGACCCCGCGTCGCCCCCCGGGCAGGGACGTCGCTCAGCGCGCGACGCGCTCGGGGTGGGAGTAGACGTTGAACCGGCCCTCGCGGACGAACCCCACGACCGCGATGCCCAGGCGTTCCGCGGCCTCCACCGCGAGCGAGGAGGGGGCCGAGACCGCCGCCACCACCGGGACCCCCGCCACCGCCGCCTTCTGGACGATCTCGAACGAGACCCGGCCCGAGACCTGGAGGACCCGCTCCGAGAGCGGCAGCTCGCCCCGGAGCAGCGCCTCGCCCACCAGCTTGTCCACGGCGTTGTGGCGGCCCACGTCCTCCCGCACGGCGAGGAGCCGGCCCTCCGCGTCGAAGAGCCCCGCCGCGTGGAGGCCCCCGGTCTGGTCGAACACCCGCTGCCCCCGCCGGAGCGCGTCCGGGAGCCCGGAGAGGACCCCGGCCCGGACCGCGAAGCCCGGGGGCACCGGGGCGCAGCGGACCTCGACGTCCTCGAGGGCCGCCTTCCCGCAAACCCCGCAGCTCGAGGTGGCGTAGAAGTTCCGCCGGAGCAGGGCGGGGTCGAGGGGGCGGGCGAGCTCCACCGTGACCACGTTGTACCGCTGCTCCTCGGGGCCCGGGTCCTCGCAGTAGGAGACCCGCACCACGTCCTGCCGTCCCCGGATCAGCCCCTCGGTGAAGAGGAACCCGCAGGCGAGCTCGAAGTCACCGCCGGGGGTGCGCATCGTGACGGCCACCGGGACCGCCTCCTGCCCCGGCCCCCGGGCCCGGATCTCCATCGGCTCCTCGGCGGCCAGGCGGTCGGTCCGCTCGGACGCCCGGCCGTCGCGGACCGCCAGGACCCGCGCCGCCGTCACGCTCCGCCGCACCGCGGGCTCGCCCATACCGCCATCATCGCAGCCGGCCCCCCCGGCGGCCAGACGCCCGGCGGTGCGTTCTGCGCGACGTGGAGCGGTCTCCGCGCTGTCCGTTCCGCTATGCTCGCGCTCCCGGTGGAGAGCTCCCTCGAGATCGCGCGGCGGGCCCGGCTCCGCCCCATCCTCGACGTGGCCCTCGAGGCCGGGCTCGAGGAGGCGGAGGTCGAGGCCTACGGCCGCCACCGCGCGAAGGTCGACGCCGCCGCCATCCTCGCGCGGCTCGCCGACCGGCCCGACGGCAGGGTCGTGCTGGTCACGGCCGTCACCCCCACCAAGGCCGGGGAGGGGAAGACCACGACCTCGATCGGGCTCGCCCAGGGGCTCGGCCGGCTCGGGGTCCGGGTCGCCCTCTGCCTCCGCGAGCCGTCGATGGGGCCGATCTTCGGGATCAAGGGCGGGGGGACCGGCGGGGGGTACGCCCAGGTCGTCCCCATGGAGGACGTGAACCTCCACCTCAACGGGGACTTCCACGCGGTGACCGCCGCCCACGACCTGCTGGCGGCGGCCCTGGACGCCTCGCTCTACCACGGCAACCCCCTGGGCATCGACCCCTGGACCATCACCTGGCCGCGCTGCCTCGACGTGAACGACCGGGCCCTCCGCAACGTCGTGGTGGGGCTCGGGGGGCGCGCCCACGGCGTGCCCCGCGAGACCGGGTTCGTGATCACGGCCGCCTCGGAGGTGATGGCCATCCTGGCGCTGGCGACGGGCTATCGCGATCTCCGGGAACGCATCGGCCGCATCGTCGTCGGCTTCACCTACGACGGACAGCCGGTGACCGCGGAGGACCTGCGCGTCGCCGGGCCGATGACCGCGCTGCTCGTCGATGCCCTGAAGCCGAATCTGGTCCAGACGACGGAGCACACCCCCGCGTTCGTCCACACCGGCCCGTTCGGCAACATCGCGCACGGCAATAGCTCGGTCATCGCCGATCTCATCGCCACTCGCCTGGCCGACGTGGTCCTGACGGAAGCCGGGTTCGGCACCGAGCTGGGCGCGGAGAAGTTCTTCCATATCAAGTGCCGGGTGAGCGGGTTGATCCCGGACGCCGTGGTGCTGGTCACCTCGGTGCGCAGCATGAAGGTGCAGGGTGGCTTGGGGAGTCGTCGCACCCGCGTCGACGCAGCGGAGCTGGCCCGCGAGGACGTCGGCGCGGTCGAGGCCGGGTTGCCGAACCTGGCCAAGCACATCGAGAACCTCAAGGCGTTCGGCGTGCCGGTCGTCGTGGTGGTCAATCGGTTCCCCACCGACAGCGAGCGCGAGCTCGATCGCCTCTGCTGCGCGGCGCTAGACCTCGGCGCTGAGGGGGCCGCCGTTGTGAGCGTGTATGCCGACGGGGGTCGCGGTGGAGTGGAGGCGGCCCGCGCGCTCCTGCGCGCCTTCGACAAGCCGAAGGCGTTTCGCCCCCTCTACGAGCTCGAGGCGCCGTTCGAGCGCAAGGTCGAGAGCATCGCGCGCACGCTCTATGGGGCCGGGAGCGTCCGCTTCAGCGCGACCGCCAAGCGACAGCTCAGCGTCTTGACGAGACACGGATACGACCGGCTACCGGTCTGCATGGCGAAGACGCCGCTCTCGCTGAGCGCGGATCCGACGGCATTAGGCCGGCCGGAGGGGTTCGAGGTGGAGGTCCGCGAGCTTCGACTTCTGGCCGGGGCCGGCTTCGTCACCGCGCTCCTGGGGGATATCCAGACGATGCCGGCGCTCGGGCGTCGCCCGCTGGGGGCCGAGATCGACGTCG
>Ga0101941_1000322_pt1 | contig 95669 bp, 77 predicted proteins | sample DewCreD2012metaG_3_FD_75242 | JGI IMG/M metagenome (GOLD analysis project Ga0101941, IMG submission 75242) | Hot spring sediment bacterial and archeal communities from British Columbia, Canada, to study Microbial Dark Matter (Phase II) - Dewar... ... | reverse complement strand
AGCAGCAGAACCCGCTGGAGGGTGACAGTTGGGGGCGAGTGCGCTGTATTTGCAGGGCATCTCGCCGGTGCAGCGAAACAATGAGTGGCATCACTTTGACCCGTTGGGCACGGCGCAGGTGATTACGAACAGCAGTGCGCAGGTGGTGAGCAACAACCTGTATGACCTGTTCGGGGTGTTGCGCCATCCGCAGGGCAGTGCGCAGACGCCGTGGAGGTGGCTATCGGGTGCAGCCTCGGAAGAAGGAACGAGACTTGTGAGACCTACAAGGGTCGTGTCGGTGGCAGCAGAGATGGAGACTACGTGTGCCACGCCACCATCCGTACACATTGCGGCTGTCAACACGTTAGTGAAGATAACTCCGCTTTTCACCAAACAGGACTGCCGTGAGGCATGCGATTGTTTGTTCCCACGGCGAAAGGGTGAAAAATACAAACTCTGTCTGTGGGTTTGCAAAACCTTGAGGGGCAATACATGCGATGCGCTTTGGGCGTATTGCCAACACCTATTGCGTCACGGGCAGAAACCGGCGGCTGAGGTTTGCAAAACCCTGTACCTTCAACTCTGCTGGGGCAAGTAGGGGGTGTTCACAATGGGAGAGGTATCTTTAAATACTGAAGATGTTGGTAGCATTGGTGAAGCAGCGTGGATTCAGATGATTCGCCACCCCGATGACATGATGCGGTTTCGTGCACTGGTGATGCTTCTTTGGGACGATGAGTTCGAGTTTGTTGAGAACCTGCGGACCTCCCGCGAAGTCGCTGAGCAAGTGGTCGCTTTGTTAGATGACCCATCGCCGAAGGTGCGCGGCATGGCTATCTTGGCGCTGGGGCGCGTTCGTGCTATCGCAAGCATACCGAAATTGACCGCTATTCTTCGGCATCCGGACGAAACAACACCCTCAAAGGTGATGGCGGTAGCTGCTTTAGCCAACCAGCGTCATCCTGATACCGTCCGCGTGTTGAGGTATTTAGCCAATAGCCCAAAGGCGCCTCTGGAGGTGCGTGAGTCGAGCTTGCGTGCGCTGGGTGAATTAGGCGACACGGTGTGGCTTCGCAAGCAGATGAGATGTTTTCGTGCAGCCACCCATTGGGAACTTCGATGGGCGCTGGCGCAGGCTCTCATGTATGCTGGCATGGAGGAGTATCGTGACCTTCTAAGGGAACTTCAAAACGACCCAGAGATACCCAAAGACTTGCGTTCCTTGGCAAGGCGGCACCTACAAGCAAAAGGCTAATCGGCGGTCTATGAAGTGACGGTTTCTGTGTGTTGCGCTATGATTAGGGCAGTATGCAGACGCCGTGGAGGTGGCGATGGATACAGCCGGGGGAGGATGGGCTGTTAGTGATAACGGGGCAATTGTACTTACCGCAGCGGATGCTGATACCGCTGTTTAGCGGTAGCTACAACCTACGCAAGGACTGCCCGTTTGGTGAAGGAGGCCCTTACCCACGTTCCATGTGTGACCAGTTCGTCAAAGGCTGTTATCAAGATGCCGCCAGAGAGCGGGATGAGTGTGAAGGGAGACAAGCCGGTTTTTGCGATACTGCTAGGGTCGTCTGCTTGTTTTTGCCCGGCCCCTTGTTGAAGGTTTTTTGTTTCACAGCTGGTACAGTGTGTAGTCGAGACGATACCTGCGGAAACCGATATTCTGCGAGGATGAGCTTCTGTATGAGCTGTTTCGACATGTGTGTACGCAACAGCACGTCAGATTCCAGACAAGGAGGCAGCGTTAAATGACGGAAGCGTACATATTCGCATTCGCGGTCATTCTTCCGCCTCTGTTCTTGCACTTTAGTCTCTTGGCTTATGGACACGCAAGAACCATTTTGGGAACGGGGCGTCACCAAGTGGCTGACTACATTCGGCCACAAACGCTCCTTCCATACCTTTTTACAGCCCTATGGTTGGTCACGGGACTGACCTGTTCCTGGTACGGAAGAGATAGACTGCGCGCGTTTGTATCTGCGGCAGCCTACTGCATGTGGAACCAAACGGGCGATCGTAGTGCTCTGTTTCGTTCTTTGCACGATGTACCCGCCGCTCCCTTCGACTTTGGGCTCTTCTCTGTCGCAACGTTTTTAGTCCTGCAAGTAATCACCGACAAGCGTCTTCAACAGGGGAAATCTGTGGGCTATGTCGACATCACGCTTCTCTGGTTGTTATCGGCAGCTATTTACTGGGGGCTCGCGGGCATGTACTTTCACCGTATTGTTGCTCGCTACGGTGCTTGGTATCACCTATGCAACCGTTGATAGAGGTCGCTTTGGCAGCGACAGCAATTGTGGAGGATGCTCAGTGTATTTGGGGGTGTTCGTCCAATGCGACTCTTACGGCAACTGGAAGTTGCGGGCAACCCAAAACGAAGCCTCCTGCGGAGGCTGAAAACCTGCCATAGCAGTTGTTGTCCCTGTGTTGCCCGCGACTTCAGTCGCCGGGGCACTTGAGGTGTTTTTTTTCACACACCTTCTCAGACGATTTCAAAAGGAGGCACAGGAATGAAGACTGTACACCTGCTTGCTCTGGGTTTTACACTGGCGAGCCCAATCGCCGGGTTCGCAGGACAGTCCCCTCGCCACACCGATCACATTCTCGTGTTCAGTACGATGACCTTTGTGAAACACGACCAGTATCCACCTGAGACGAGGATAATGACGCTGATACAGTCCTCGTGCGGCATAGTGTGCGCAGACCTGGATAATGTCTCCATCCTCTCCACGGTCGACGGTCTTTTCCTCCTGGACAACAAACGTCGGATGGCGATCCGTATCTCGGGTGCCAAGATTTCCGATTTGTTTCTCTCCCTTACAGGGGTGCAGCGAGACTCAAAGGCTCGTGTTGTCTCTTCTAAGGTAACAGGCTACGTTTACCATCTTGGCTATCGCTGCCGTGTTGTACACCAGCAGCTGGAAGAGGAAGGAGTACGTTCCCAGCGGACAGAATGGGTTGCAAGGATTGGGAGCAACGATATCGTGCTTCGCCGCGCTGAAACCGGTTCCCAAGCATATTTTGTGCAGGAGGCATATCGGGTTACATCGGGAGCAGCCCAAAAATGGCTGACGATCCCCAGTGATTTCTCGATACAGGAATGCAGAAGCATACCAGGGGCGCTACAAAAGATTGCTGCCCATAGCGAATAGTCGCCAAGAACAACTCGTATGCCCTGTACGGTATGGTGCGGACGCTTGCAAGGTACGAGAGACACTTCGGGTACGGCGGGTGTGATTACGAACGGGAGCGCACAGGTGGTGAGCCACAACGTGTATGACGTCTTCGGGGTATTGCGCTACCAGCAGGGCAGTGCGCAGACGCCGTGGAGGTGGAAGCGGGAACGCCTTAGCGACGAAAGCATTCTCCTCAGCCTAGGTGGATGTTGGGTTATTATTCCTAGCAAACTTTGCATTGGACCGGGTTGCTCTGGGAACCCGAAGTGTCCGCCCAAGAAACCAAGAGACCCTGTTCACGGTGGCTGCCTTGCCATTTGCAAGTCTTTTGCAGCGTTTTGCCGAGGCGGTGTGATTGCGTCGAAGCTGTGCGAGCAGACACTAAAAGTGGGCTGTGAAGCCATTTGTGCAGACATCAGTTCGCGGAAGCCTTTTGAGGACTGTACGACACCATGTAAATCGGTTCCTAGAACGCAGTGCATGGATTGCTGCGCAGCGATTTGTCCTCCGGGCGGTTCAACGAAACTGTGCAACACCTACTGCACTAGGGAGGCGACGCCGGACGATGCCGATCACTGGGTGTGGAGGTGAGAGCGTTGAACAGACGCACAGCGCTGCTGCTACTCGCCGTTATGCTCGGGAGTGTGCTTGTGACCTATTTTGGGCTGCAACGACCGTCTCGGCACCTGAGTGTGGCAAATATTGACGACTCACGGGTGCAAAAAATCAGCCGTGTGGGTCCCATTCAGTTGCGGGTACCTTTGTATTTGCCGCCAAAAACGCAAACCTTGGCTGTTGAGCTCTCTTACGACGGCGAGGTCTGGAACAGCTTCCTACACGCTGTCACAATGTTGTCTTTGGACGAGGTTTACCAGTTTTACCGGCAAAAGTATTTCAAAGAGCGCGTGTATCTATATGACGCCAGAACTCCACGGACCTTCGGGACGCTCCGTTCTCGTCAGCCGCCCTATTTTGTGCTGGTGGTTTTTCCAGATCCTCGTCAGGAGCGACTGCGTTTTAGCTTTCAAGTCTATCCGAAGGTTTTCTCGGACGATGCTAAACAGTTGGAACTGTCTGAAAGGGAATCCAACATGACTTACATTTTTGTATCCCTACCTGAGCCTCAGGAGTTCACTATGTTGGGTAAGCCGCAACAAAAAGTGAAATACATCGTTTTATTACCACGCGCAGCTGAATAGAACCAGCCGCGTCTCGCAGAGCTTCGTTAAGCTGGTGAGGTGTCAAGAGCAATGCAGAAATCAGTGCGACAACGCGTGGTGTTGGTCGCCCTGTTGGGTGTGTTGGTGCTGCTGGGTGTTTTCCTGTATCGCCAGCTGCACGTAGGGTGGTTCCTTTTTGCTCTGCGGCATGACTACCCGCCCAAGACGTTCGTCACGGTAAGGTCACTGCTGCATAAGGCGGAGCGCGGCTATCCCCTATCCGCCGAAGAGTTCGAGATGGTGTCGGGGTATGCCGAACACTGGCATCCTGGCATCCGCGTGCGAGTGCTGACAACCTTTTTTTACTTGGCGGACGAGGAGCACGCGGAGCGGGCACGCCAGATAGCGATGGAGCGTCTCCGTGACCGTGACTGGCTGGTGCGTGTTTATGCGCTTCGTTCCCTCTACCATTTGAGGCATCCGGAGATTTACAGGATTGCCCAACAGCGGGTAGCCGACCCGCAGGAGCACGAGCGGGTGCGCGAATGGGCGCAGAGGATACTGTCTGTTTCAGAGAGGTGAACTACTCAGGTGATTCTGGCACTTTTGCAGGGCATCTCGCTGGTGCGGCGAAACAATGAGTGGCATCACTTTGACCCGTTAGGCACGGCGCAGGTGATTACGAACAGCAGTGCGCAGGTGGTGAGCAACAACCTGTATGACATATTCGGGGTGTTGCGGTATCAGCAGGGCAGTGCGCAGACGCCGTGAGACGGACTGCCCTGCGCCAAGGCGTGCTGTTTTTCATTCTGCTGGCGCGTGTCAACGCGGAGGCTGAAGCCCGCAGCAGGAGAGCGTTGTTCAGGTTGCAACAAGGGATTTAGCCCGCAATGACTCTGCATAGAGCGCCAGTTTGACCCACTGGCTGCGAGGGAGCCTCTGTCCGGCCGCCCCGCAGTACGGTCCTCCACGTCCAACTCCCCATTCGTCTGGCAGGGCAAACACCGCTTGCGGTAAAATATGCATAATCTATGGCACGAGTGCTGGCACTGGATATCGGTGAACGGCGTATCGGGGTGGCAATCAGCGACGAGGGAGGCGTCCTTGCACAGCCACTGCAGGTGATCGTACGCCAAGGCACAGCTACCGATGTGGCGCAGGTGGTGCGTCTGCTACAGGAGCAACAGGCACAGGAAATCGTAGTGGGAATGCCTTACACCCTGCGTGGACAGCAGGCGGGCGCGGCAGAGAAAGTGCAATCCTTTGTGTCCGCACTGCGCGAAGCCGTGCATGTTCCCATCGTTCTCGTCGACGAGCGGTTAAGCACCGTCGAGGCGGACAGGCGGATGAGGGAATCCAGTGTCCGGCGCGAGGCGCGTCGGAGCCGTGTGGATGCGGTTGCCGCCGCCCTCATCCTGGAGCGTTATCTGAGCGAGCGAAGGAACAAAGCGGATGGAGCCAACGGATAAACAGCGCACGGGGCGGTGGGTGTTGCTCTCCCTGAGCGTGCTGGCTCTGCTGCTGGCGGCTGGCTGGTTGTGGTGGCAGTTCCAGCCCGTGGGGCAGGGTTCTCTGCGTCTGGTGAAGGTGGAACCGGGCATGAACGCCCGCCAGATTGGGCAGAAGTTGCAACGGCAGGGCATCATCCGCCGCGCGTGGGCGTTTGAGTGGGTGGTGCGCGTTAAGGGGTGGAGCGGGCGCCTGCAGCCGGGCACCTACGAGCTGCGTCCCAGTATGTCGCCCCTGCAGATTGCGCGTCTCATCGCGGAGGGGCAGGTGGCGACCAGCTGGGTGACCATTCCCGAAGGCTATACCGTGCGCCAGATTGCAGCGTTGATGCAGGAGCGTGGCATTGCCGACCGCGAGGAGTTCCTGCGCCTTGCCACGCAGGAAGGTGATACCTTCTCCGCCTCGTTTCCGTTGCCGAAGAACCTGGAGGGCTACCTTTTCCCAAATACCTACCGCCTTCCACGGGGCACGGGGGCACGCGCGGCGATACAGAACATGATTTCCCTGCTGGAGCGCGAAGTCTACCAGAAGTACCGCGCCGAGATCGAGCAGTCGGGGTTCACCTTCCACCAGATTCTCACCATCGCGTCGATGATTGAGCGGGAGGCGAAAGTGTCGCAGGACCGCCCGCTGATTTCCGCCGTTATCCGCAACCGGCTGCAACGCGACATGAAGCTGGAGATAGACGCTACTGTGCTGTACGCGCTGGGCACGCACAAATCGCGCGTGCTGTATCGTGACCTGGAGGTAGATTCCGATTATAATACATACCGGCGAAAGGGGCTGCCTCCGGGACCGATTGCCAATCCGGGATTAGCCTGTATCGAGGCGGCATTGCGCCCGGCTCAGGTGGACTACCTGTATTACGTGGCGCGTCCGGACGGCAGCCATATCTTCACGCGCACGTTGCACGAGCATCGGGTGGCTATCGCACGGGCGCGGGCGGAACGAGCAAGAGCGACACCATGACGAAACGAGGCTGGCTGAGCTGGTGCCCCGATGAGGTGGTCTCCAGCGTTACCGACATCGACCCGACTGCACTGCTGCAGCAAGGCATTCGGGCGGTGCTGCTGGACCTGGATAATACGCTGGTGCCCTGGCAGAAGACAGATGTACCGGAAGCGATTCGGTGCTGGGTGGAGGCGTTGAAACAGGCAGGCTTGCGTCTGTGTCTGGTCTCCAACACCCGGCGGCGACGCAGGCTGGAGGTGCTTTCGAAAGATCTGGGCATTGCTTACGTGCCTAAGGCGTTCAAACCGCGCCGGTATGGTCTGCGGCAGGCTCTGGAGCAGCTGGGAACGACTCCTCAGCAGGCGGTGATGATTGGCGACCAGATGTTCACCGATGTCTGGGGAGGCAACCGCATGGGCATGCGCACCATACTGGTGCTTCCGATGGCGCGGCGCGAGTTCATCGGCACGAAGGTAAGTCGCCTTCTGGAACGAATATTACTGTGGGCGTACCGCCGGGCGGGTGTGTTGTCACGGGATGCGGGAACCAGCAAAACCATTTTAACGTCAAACAATCGAGGGGGAATCGGTTCGTGAGAGTGATTACGGGGCGGACACAAGTGGTGGGCGTGATGGGATATCCGGTGGAGCATAGCCTCTCTCCGGCAATGCACAACGCCGCGTTCGAGGCGTTGAATATGGACTGGGTTTATGTCCCTCTGCTCACCCCACCCGAAAACGTTCAGGAAGCCATCGCGGGATTGCGCGCGATGACTTTTCGGGGCGCGAATATTACCGTGCCTCTGAAGGAACTGATACCGCCTTTGATGGACGAGTTGAGCGAGGTAGCAAAGCAGATTGGCGCGGTCAACACGGTGTGTCGACGGGAAGATGGCACGCTGTATGGCACGAGCACCGATGGCATCGGTTTTCTGCGGTCGCTGGAATCGGAGCACGTGCTGATTGGTGACGACCTGCGCGTGGTGGTGCTGGGCACTGGCGGGTCAGCGCGTGCAGTGACGAACGCATTGATTCAGGTCGGTGCGAAGGTGACCGTGGTGAGCCGTCACCGCGACCGGGCGGCTCAGATGCTGTGGGAGCTGGGAGCAGAAGCCCATGCCCTGCAATACCATGACCCTGCGGTGGTGCAGGTGATGCGAGAAGCGCAGGTGCTGGTCAACACCACTCCTCTGGGGCTTTATCCCAATGTGGAGGAGATGCCGCCTATCCCGCTGGAAGGATTGCATCCGGATATGCTGGTGTACGACTTGGTTTACAATCCACCGGTGAGCAGGCTGCTTCGTGAGGCGCAAAAAAGAGGATGTGCCATCATGAACGGCGTAAAAATGCTTGTATACCAGGGGGCGGAATCCTTTCGATTGTGGACAGGGCAGTACCCGCCTGTGGATGTGATGGAGCAAGTGGTGCGAAAAGCACTGGGCATGGAGTTTGCTGGACAGATTGTGTAGAGGTTGTGTATCTCGTTATAAAATGCTATGATGATGTAACAGGAATCATCTGTGCATTCACCGGATACACCCGTTTCCGGCACGGGTGGGGAGCCAAACAAGTAAACGGGGTGAGAGAGCAATGGCAACCGTACGGAAGAGTCTCGGCGAGTACCTGGTCGAGCGGGGATACATCACGCGCGAGCAGCTGGAGCAGGCGCAAAAAATCCAGCGCAGCTCCGGTGGCGACCTGGGCAGGATTCTGATCGACAACCAGTGGGCGACACCTGCGCAGGTGGCGGAAGCGCGCGCGCAGGAACTAGGGGTTCCTTTTGTCGACCTGAACACCTTTACCATCGACCCCAGCGCGGTGAACGTGGTTCCCGAGCGCATTGCCCGACAGCACAAGGTGGTTCCCATCCTGAAGGATGGGAACGTGTTGACCGTGGCGATGGCGGACGTGAACAACGTGCTGGCGTTTGATGACCTGCGGCTGGTTTCGCGCTGCACCATTCGCCCTGCGCTGGCAGCAGCCGACGCCATCGAAGAGGCGATTAACCGCGCCTACCAGTCCGTGGTCGGCAAAGCGCCGGAAGCGGAAGCGTCCACCGCGGCGGCTGCGCCCGTCGGCGGGGGGATGATGGCGCAGATTAAAGCGGATATCGCACAGGTTGGCGTGGGCATGGATGTGGACGAAGAGGACGTGGAAAGCGCAGCGCGCGTGGCAGAAGAAGCTCCTATCGTGCGCATTGCCAACACCATTATCCAGCAGGCGGTTAAAGAGCGCGCATCGGATATCCATGTGGAGCCTCAGGAGCGCGGCGTGCGAATCCGCTACCGCATTGACGGTGTCTTGCACGAGATTATGACCCTGCCCAAGTACATTCAGGCTCCACTCATCTCCCGCTACAAGATTATGGCGGAGATGAACATCGCGGAGCGTCGCCTCCCGCAAGACGGACGTATCCCCATCCGCGTGGAAGGCAAAGATTACGACCTGCGTGTGTCTTCTATCCCCGTTCACCTCAGCTCTGGCATGGGCGAGAAAATCGTCATGCGTATCCTGGACAAGACCAGCATCCTGATCGGGCTGGAGAAACTGGGCTTCACGCCTGAAGTTCAGGCGCAGCTGGAAGAACTGGTCATCCAGCCGAACGGTATGGTGCTCTCCACCGGTCCGACGGGTTCGGGAAAGACCACTACCCAGTATTCGGTGCTGCACAAACTCAACTCGATTGAAAAGAACATCATCACCATCGAGGACCCTGTGGAGTACCAGCTACCGGGTATCAGCCAGGTGCAGGTGAACCGCAAAGCCGGATTGACCTTTGCGAACGCTCTGCGCTCGTTCCTGCGCCAGGACCCCGATATCATCATGGTCGGTGAAATGCGCGACCTGGAAACGGCGGAAATCGCGATTGAGGCATCGCTGACGGGACACCTCGTTCTGACCACCCTGCACACCAACGACGCCCCGTCGGCGGTTATCCGTATGATTGATATGGGTGTGGAGCCGTACCTTATCTCGGCAACCGTGATTGGTGTTCTGGCACAGCGTCTGGCACGCCGTCTCTGCCCGCACTGCAAGGAACCGTACGAGGTGCCTGCCGCCGAACTGCGGCGGTTTGGCTTCCGTCCGGAACACCCTGACCAGATGGTAACGCTCTGGCGAGGGCGAGGCTGTGAGGCGTGCCGGTATACCGGGTTCCGCGGACGTATCGGCATCTTTGAACTAATGCGGGTGAACGACGAAATCGCGGAACTGATTGTCCGGCGTGCACCGCTGGCAGACATCCGCGACGCGGCAAAGGCGAACGGCATGCATGAACTGCGTGAGGATGGCTTGCTAAAGGTTCTGGAAGGCGTTACCACACCGGACGAAGTGATGCGTGTGGTCTTCACCGCAGGGCACTAACAACCATCAAGGGAGGCAGAACTTTCCGTGGAGCAGACAACGCAGTTCGATATCGAACCAACCATCGGAGGGCAAACCGCTGCCCCCTCCGCGGCGACGGCGGTGCGTCCACGCAGTCTCGAGGATGCGCACATCGACGACCTGCTGCGTATCGTCGTCGAAAAGGGGGCGTCTGACCTGCATCTGTGTGCAGGCGTACCACCTGTCATCCGCGTGGACGGCAGGTTGATACCCACCAATTATGAAAAAGCCACGCCGCAGGACACCCAGCGGCTCATGTACGATATCCTGACCGACGAGCAAATCCAGCGGTTCGAGAGCACCCTGGAGCTGGACTTCTCGTACTCGCTGGGCAAAATGGCACGCTTCCGCGTCAACGTGTATCGCGACCGGGGCGCAGTGGCGGCGGCGTTCCGACTGATTCCCACTCGCATCCCGACTATTCGTGAGCTGAACCTGCCGCCGGTGCTGGAAGAGCTCACGCGCCTGCCGCGCGGATTGATTATTGTCACCGGACCTACCGGTTCGGGAAAGTCCACCACCCAGGCGGCGATGATTAACCAGATTAACATGGAGCGGAGCGTGCACATCGTCACCATCGAGGACCCGATTGAATATCTCCACTCGCACCGCTTCAGCATCATCAACCAGCGTGAGCTGGGGCAGGATACCAGGTCGTTCCATAATGCGCTGCGGGCGGTTCTGCGCGAGGACCCGGACGTGATTCTCGTTGGAGAGATGCGCGACCCGGAGACCATCGCACTGGCGATTACCGCAGCCGAAACCGGACACCTCGTGCTGGCGACCCTGCACACCAACAGTGCAGCCACCACGATTGACCGTATCGTGGACGTATTCCCGCCTGGACAGCAGGAGCAAATCCGCATCCAGCTCTCCAACAGCATTCAGGCGGTCATCTGCCAGCAACTGCTGCCCCGCGCGGGACAACCGGGGCGCGTGCCCGCGGTAGAGGTGATGATTGCCACTCCGGCGATTCGAAACCTGATTCGCGAAAACAAGGCACACCAGATTACCTCGGTCATCCAGACCAGCGCGAACGTGGGCATGCAGACGATGGACCAGTCGCTGCGTGACCTGTACATGAAGGGCTGGATTACACTGGAAGAGGCGCTCTCGCGGGCAATGAACCCCGACGAGCTGAAGAAGATGATATCGCCCACCACAGTGACCGAGGGCACCGTCGTGGCGCGTGGACGATAGACGAGCGGAACCGTAGCCGCAGGCTTCAGCCTGCGCTTCAGATAGACCGTTACATGGAATCGTAGCCGCAGGCTTTAGCCTGCGCCGCTGCAGAGGAGGGATCAACAATGCCAACTTTTGCTTACACCTTCCGCGATGCGGCGGGTACCGTGCGTTCTGGCACCTCGGAGGCGGAAAGCGCAGAAACCCTGCGCCGGCGTTTGCAGGAGCAGGGCTTTACCGTCACCGAGGTGCGTCAGGTGCGCGCACAACGACCAGGCGGCGGTTGGGGACGCGTGAAGCTCAGCGACCTGGCGATTTTCTGCCGCCAGTTCTCCACCATGCAGGATGCAGGAGTGTCCATCGTGCGCAGTCTGGACGTACTGGCTCAGCAGACCCAGAGCCCCAAACTGCGACGCATCATCATGGACATTCAGGCGGAAGTGGAAGCCGGTCAGACGCTTTCGAAAGCGATGAGCAAGTACCCGAACGTGTTCTCCAACCTGTTCATCGGTTTGATACGGGCAGGCGAAGTGGGTGGCGTTCTGGAGGAGAGCCTGCAGCGTCTGGCGGCGTTCCTCGAGGCGGATGTCGCCCTGCGCCGTAAGGTGCGCGCCGCGATGACCTACCCCACCATCGTGGTGATTGCCGCGCTGGCGATCGTTATCGGGCTGGTGACGTTCATCCTGCCCAAGTTCTTCGACGTGTTCAGGGACCTGGGCATCAAAGACTTCCCGGTGATGACGCAGATGCTGATGGATTTCAGCAACTTCCTCACCAGCCGATGGTACGTGATGATCGCTATCGTGGTGCTGGTGGTCATGGCGTTCCGCATGTTTGTGCGCACCCGTATCGGACGCAGGCTGTATGACCGCCTGAAGCTGAAGCTGCCCGTCTTCGGTCCGCTGAACCACAAAATCGCACTGGCGCGCTTCTCGCGCACACTCAGCACCCTGCTCAGCTCCGGCGTGCCTATCCTGCAGGCTCTGGAGACGGTGGCAGGTACGGTGGCGAACGAGATTATCGCCGAGGCGGTGATGGAAGCGCGCGCCCGCATCCGTGAGGGTGACCGAATCGGACCGCCACTGGAGAAAAGCGGCATGTTCCCGCCGATGGTGGTGCACATGATTTCCATCGGTGAGGAGTCGGGTGCGCTCGACCAGATGCTGTCCAAAGTGGCAGACTTCTACGAGTCGGAGGTGGAGTCCACCCTGCAATCGCTTACCTCAGCGATTGAGCCGGTGCTCATCGTGCTGCTGGGTGGCATGGTGGGCTTCATCGTCATCTCGTTGCTGTTGCCGCTGATTACAGCGGTGCAGAGCCTTGCCGGTGGACAGGGCGGCGCCGAAGGCGGCGGATAAGCGTTCAGGGGGCGAGCGAGACATCGCCCCCTGCAGGCAACAGGAAGGATGCGAACCGACGGATTATGCCGGAATGGTACATCGGGCTGGTGGTGTTTATCTACGGGACGGTGGTAGGTAGCTTCCTGAACGTGCTTATCTACCGCCTCCCACGTGGTTTATCTATCGTCAAGCCACGTTCCCACTGCCCGAGCTGTAAGACCGAGCTGCGTGCCAGAGACCTGATACCTTTGCTCAGCTTCCTCTGGCAGCGCGGCAAATGTCGCTACTGTGGCACGCACATCTCCTGGCGCTATTTCTGGGTGGAGCTGACGACCGGACTGCTATTCTGGGGCATTTACTGGCGTTACGGCTGGAGCTGGGATACCCTGTTTTATGTGTTTTTTGCGGCAGCGCTGATAGCCGCTTTCTTTATAGACCTGGAACATTTTTTGATTCCTGATGGATTAAACGTCTTCATGCTGGCGCTGGGCATCGCCCGCAACGCTGTGCTTATTGCCGAAGACAGCCCTCAGGCGTGGATGACCGTAGGCGGGTGGAAACTGCCTTACGCGCTGGTAGGCGCGGTAGTATGTACACTGCTTTTTGCGACCATCGCTGTGATGGGGCGAGTGATGTTTCGAAAGGACGCTATGGGCTTTGGAGACGTGAAATTGGCGCGGGCGATTGGCACGCTGATGCCTTTGAAACTCGCGTTGCTGGCTTTTGCGGGCGCGGTGGCTCTGGGAGCTATCGTGGGAGGATTGCTGGTTATCTTCACGCTGAAACGGCAATCCCCTGCAGGTGCTCCGTCCGCAGCCGGGGCTGCGCCGTCCACTCCTCCTGAACCTCTGACGCAGATGTTGCTCTACAGCCTCGCGCTGCTGGTTGCACTGGATGTGCTGATATTCCTCTATGACGGCGTGCGCTCCCTGTTTTCGTCGCGCAAAGTTTCCGGGGCGAGCTCGGAGGAAGAGGAGTTCGTGCCGGGTTTGACCACTATCCCATTCGGTCCTTATATCGTGGCGGCTACACTCATCGCGCTGATAGGCAAGCCCTATGTGCTGTCGTTGTGGGATGCCTACTGGCGCTGGGCAACAGGAGGTGGGTAGGCGATGGCAGTGCAAGCAGTTTCCAAACCCATCACCTACGAGGAATGGCTGCGGATGCCGGAGACGAACCAGCGTTATGAGATTGTCGACGGAGTGTTGCAAATGTCACCTGCGCCGAATATGCTACACCAGCTGCTCGTTGGGGAGCTGTCTGGGATTTTCCGAAAGTTGGTGCCAAAATCAGTAGGATTGGTAGTTACGGCTCCCATTGACGTAACCGTTTCTCGGTCTCCGCTGAAGGTGCGCCAGCCGGATGTGATGGTGGTATTGTTCCGTGAGGATGGCTGGCGCGATGTGCAGGCGTTGCTGGATGCGCCGCCCGGGGAGGTTATACCAGACCTGGTGGTGGTAGTGCTGTCTCCCAGTGAAAGTAGGGTAGCCGTTCAGGAGAAGATAGAGGATTACCAGCGCGCTGGCGTTCGGGAGGCGTGGATTGTCAGTCCAGAGGCGCAGACGGTAGAGGTACTGCGCTTGAGCGCACAGAAAACCGAGCGCATCGGCTTGTACGGGCGGGGAGATACCGTCCGTTCGGAATTATTGCCAGAATTGCAAGTAGATACCGACCGCCTCTTCGCGTAGGGGAACAATACGCCCGGAGGCGTCGTCAAAACCGACAGGAAAGGAACGAGGTGACCGACTATGCGAGACCGGATTTGCACCAGAGCGTTCACGATGGTGGAGATGCTGACGGTGATAGCGATTATCGCCGTGCTCGCCGCCATCATTTTTCCCGTAGCGGCAACGGTGCGCGAACAGGCACGTCGCACCACCACCATGTCCAACCTGCACCAGATACAGGTTGCGTTAAAGCTGTACAAACAGGACAATCGAGTGTATCCCGAGGTGCTGTTGGGCTACGTGGAGTTCGACAACAGCAACAACCCCATACCTGCGGACAGAATCCGCGGGGGCTTCCTGTATCAGGCTTACATCCGTGACATCAACATCTTCCGCAGCCCGAACAATCCGGTGAACGACAAAGTGAGCTGGCGGGCGGTGGAGGTGATGCTGCCCGACCCGAGCAATCCCAGCGTGCGTACCAACGAAATTAACGGCGTGCTGGTAACTCGTCCCTTCTACGTCTTTGACAGCATGGACGTGGGGCAGACCTGCCCGGGCAGTGGGGTGTTCGAGCAGCACTACAGCCTGTATCGCCCTTACATGCCGACAAGCAATACCGCTGGCCCTCTGGATGACATGTGCCAGCTGCAGTACAACCTGCCGCCGGAGAACACTATCGTGACCTGGGTGTCCGACCATCGTAGTTGCGACAGGACAGGCAGGCCTACTGCCGGCAGCAAAGACATCGTGCTGCTGCTCAGCGGTACGGCGAAACCGGTCGACTCGCGCATCATTGCCCAGAAGATGACCGGCAACGACCCGAACTTCAGCAATGCAGGGCAGAACAAGTTCTGGTGCCTGGACTGAGGCAGGATTGCCGTGCGCTCGGTTGAAGTGGACGCAACGTTGTTACCGTGCATGACAAGGAGCGGATGAGATATTGCGCTCACGTTGTGCATGACAGGGGGACGGTCATAACCCACCAGATGGTAGGCGGTGGAGGCGAACATGAAAAAGAATTCAAGAGCATACGCCTTTTCGCTGATTGAGGTGCTGGCGGCGATAGCCGTGCTGACCATCGGCATACTGGTCATTCTGAAGCTGTTTCCGGGCGGTTTCTTCGTGACCCGCGCCGCGGAGAACCGCTCGTTTGCCAGCCGACTGGCTCAGCAGGAGATCGAGCGGTGGAAAAACAGCGCGACCGCGCTGCCTGCGGGTATCCTCGCGCTGGCACCGTACAGCGACGGCAGCGCGACGGGGGAGGCTATCGATGTCGGGGCGCATCCCGATAACCTCGCACCGCCCTTGTTGCCGACTGGCATCGACCCTTACTACTACTCCGACATCAACCGCTGGCGGCGAGTGGTGGGCGAAAAGGTGCGAATCCCCATCCCTGTGCCTACCATGGTCGGACAGGGCTCTGTGTACGTGCTGGCGGCGGGCCCGTTCGTGGACCAGCCGCTATACGACCCGGTCTCGCAGGTGTGGCGGCTGAGTAACCTGAATGTGTACGGCTCGCCGATGGTGCGCATCTGGTGGCAGGCGCAAGAGGATGCTCCACCGCCGTTGCGTCGTCCGCATCAGTACGCCATCGACTACGACGCCAGCGACGATGGCTCGCACGATGATGTGGTCATCTGGTTCTATCCGACGCCGTACCCGCGCGATTTCACCATCTCCTACGACTACTATGACGGCAATGACGGCTGGAAACTGAAGTCGGTTTCCAAGACCATTCCCAACGTGGTGAGCCTGACCGGCGAGCCAGTGAAAATTGAACTGCGCAGTTATGTCGGACCCGATGGCAGGCCGATTCTGGAGTCGGGATGGCGTATGCGCGGGGGCAGTGAGCTGGTCAGCCGCGAGTTCCGGTTGCTTCCGCTGGCACAGGCGTGGTCCGATGACCCCTACGAGTTCAAGATACTGCACGGCAACATCGGTCCCTATGCCAACGTGGGCGTTCTGCTGTTCAACCCGCGTGGGCGCGACTACACCGAGCGTACAGCCCGCGGCGTGGTGCCGCTCACCGCGCACATCGATTACACCGTGCTGGACTGGCACATTATCCGCGAGGACCGGCTGGTTCCCACAGTGCCTGCCGAAATCAGGCTGAACCTGCGCTTCCTGCGCAAACGCGGCGATAAGCTGGATGACCAGACCACTTATGAAGGGCTAATAAGGGGTGTGAACTGGAACACACTGCCGCCTAATGACCCGTTACGCCAGCAACCGGACTTCGTGGCGGTGGACCTGCAGACGGGGCAGGTCATTGACCCCATCGTCGGGCAGGGGGATACCGGCTCGTATCAGGTGGATTACCGCAACGGCATCGTGAACGTGGTGGATCCCACTCTGGCGGGACATACCCTGCGTTTCTACTATCAGGCGGACGGCGACTGGGGCGTTCTGGTTCTCAAGCCGTACGAGTTGTATCGCGAGCGATACGGCAATCTACTCAGCTACCGCGAGTTTTACGTGGGCGGCGGGCCCGATGGTGGCTCACCCACGCGCATCTACTTCCCCGTGTGCGATGCCGGCAAGCAGGTGATACTTGGGGAAGTGTACTACGTAGATAGCGCACTGGGCAAAGATGTGATGCGTGGCGTGCTGGCACGCATCAGCAACCGCACCGAAACAGTGGGGGGACGACCCCTGTGTTACATCGATATCCGCGACATCAAATCCACCGCGGTGTCGCTGGACCTGGATGCCTACAACACGTACGGATACGTGGTGCGTGGTGTGAAAGGTGCGTCGTTCAAGGCGCGTGTTATCTGGAAGGAGAACAACCGCTGGCAGCGCTATGAGGTGGAAACCATCCTCACGCGCGAAATGGAATAACACTTATAGAACAAAGAAAACGCGAAGGTGAAACAGGAGTGTCACCGATGAGAGAGATAGGCAACACGAAGTTCAGGTCAGCTTTCACGCTGGTGGAGCTGCTGGTGGTAATGGCGATTACTGCTGTGATGCTGGGACTGCTGCTCGGTCCCATGCTGCAAAGCTTCAACTTCACACGACGGGTGCAGCGGGTGGCGCAAGCACAGGATACCGCACGCAACCTGATGGAGACCATCTCTCGGGAGATTGCCGACGCCGCTTACGTGTTCGACAACTCTCGGGTGCTGAACCCGTTGACCACTAGCAACCCCGTGAACGATGCCACCCTGCAGTTCACTCTGGTGGACCAGCGAGGTAATGCGGTCACCTTCTATCTGCCATATACCAAGATCGACTTCGTGTTGCCGGAACGTGCAACCGCAAACGGCACTGGCATTATCGACCCCACGGACGGCAGCGACTATGTCCCGCCGAGTCAGCGGGTCGGCAAGCCACCTTTGGTGCCGGTGCTTGCGGGACGTACCATCGTGCGCTATTTCATCGCCCGACGTGACCCCAGCCGTCCTTACAGCAACCGCAATGAGCAACTGCTTGCTACGGCGGCGTTAGACAACCCGTACATCTTGTGGCGTGCGCAGTTTGTGCTGTACGAACGGAATGGCAATGGGCAGTATGTACCGAATACCAAACTGTTCAAGCTCGACGACTACGGACAGCCCATCATCGACGAGCCGTGGTTCTTCTATGATACCCGCACGGCGCCGAATGGCAGGTCGTACATGCAGAACTGGCTGGAGGTCAGCCGCCCGGTGACCGAGGTGGAGGATATCGACCTGCTGAACGTACGTTACGACCAGCGCACGGGAGAGATTGTGCAGGTGACGCCGTTGATTCAGTTCCTGCCCGGTCTGGTAACGGATGACCCGGCGGTACCCACCAATCTGGACGACGCCGCCAACGAAGTGCCCAACACAATCCCCACTGCATATACGACCAAGAAGGGCGGCTGGAGCAGCCCGTTTGTGGTCACCGTCTACCGTGACGGCTTCAGCACCGTGTATACGACCGGGGACGTGAACGGACAGCTGATGGTGGCGCGTGGAGCTTCCGATGCCTTCCGTTTCAATATCACGGCTTACCAGCTGATGCAGTCGGCTGGCTGTTATGACGAAGGCACCTGGGATGCGGGGGTGTGTTCCAACCTGCCCGACCCCTGGATACAGGGAAGTGGTTCATGGGAGCGTAACCCCACTTCGCTGGACGCTCCGTATCCCTATTTGCCGTTCGATGTAGACCCGCGCTCAGGCACGGTCAGCTTCGCTATCCCTGCAGTGGCAGTGTTCCGACCGGGTGAGCGGCCGGTGTTTGAGTATCTTGCCCGCAACACGCGGGTGGATGAGAGCGGACGACGGTACCTGCTGCTCTCGGAGCCGGACATCAACAACACCGCATCCAACAACCGGCAGAGTCCGCTGAGGCTGCTGCAGACCGTGTCCATTGTGCCCGGCTCGGAACGGATTTGGGGACCAGACCAGACGACCCCACCCGGCGTGGAGCCGCGTCTGGTACCTTACACCCGCGTGCCCTGGAACGTAACGCCCGGTCCGAACCAGTATCGCATCAACTATCAGGGAACGCGCGACGGTCATCCCACGCTGCAAACCGGTTATGTGGAGTTCTGGTCGCTGTGGCAGGTGCCATCGGGCACACGGGCAGACGGCACGCCTTACGACCTGCTGCGCGTGACCTACGCGATACAGTCGAACACCAGAAATGATGTGGTGAAAGTGGATTACATGACGCGCTCGCAATACACGCTGGCAATCAGCATCAAACTGTATGACCCGACAACGGGTGACCCACTGTTGATGTCCCTGACCACGCAGGTGCGGGTGCGCAACCTGTTACGATGAGAGCGGGAGGGGGAAGTGCGAAAAATGAGTAAACCAGTGTGGACGAAGGCGATGTGTCCTGCACACGCGCAGCGTGGACAAACGCTGGTCGTGGCGGTAGTGGTCATGTTCGTCATGATGTTTATGGGCGCGCTGTTCGTGGCGATTATCGGGCGAAACCTCGAGAACGCGGCACGCAGTGGCAGAGTAACCGATGCCCAGTACTTTGCGGAGGCGGGCATCCAGTACGCCGACCAGCAGCTGACCTTCAGCGAAGAAGGTGCCGACTGGCGTCCCGTGCCGGCGAACCTGCCTCCGGACCAGTGCCGCGACCCGGACTATCAGTGGCTGCGTCCATACGCCCCCACCGAATCCACCACGTTGAACCCGTGTGGCACGCCGGCGGCTGGTCCCAGCGGCGGCTACAGTCGCGTGTTGTTCGAAAACGGACGCGCGCTGATACGGGTAAGCTATAATCCTCGTCCGTACGACCCGAACGACCCCGAGTCGGGACCGCTCTCCCGCTTCATCAAGATAGAATCTGTTGGACGGGTGGGGCGCATCGACCCGAATGACCCGACCATGCTGACCGCGGCGGCGACCGGTTTGCGGCGGGAAATGGTGGCTTACAAGGCTATCGGTATCACCGACTACCTGCGCTTCATCACCAACCGCGATAACCGCGCCAACGTGGTGGTGGAGCTGGGTGTGCCGGAAGGCATCGTGGGACACGATGCGAACGGAAACCCGATACCGGTGCGACTCATCTGGGGTAGTAACACCAGTGGTGCGCCTATCCGCGTCAACGGGAACCTCAAATGGCACGGCGAGGTGGAACTGACCCTCAATCCCCAGGCTGGAGACCGGGTGGAGGTAGCAGGAGACATCCTTCTGGCACCTCGCGCGCAGGTGACGGTGAATAACAATGCCCTGCTTCCCAGCAACAGCCCCACATTCAATACCTATGGCGGTGTGGTGCGCGACGGACGCGCCGGCGTGGGCGTGGATGGGGGAGCCCGCTTGGCAACGCGACTGGAACCACCCCTTATCGACCTGACAGACCCGGCCACCAACGTGAACCGCTACTGGAGTATGACGCGCAACTCGGGCGCGCTGGTCGGCGGGCGCAATAGCGGCTTGTTCGGCTTCGGCAGGGGTATTTACATCAATAACCGTGCCGATGTACTGCGCGAGCCGGGCTTGTTTGGCGGTCCCACCGTGCGCAGTGAGTTCCTGCGGTTGATAGACTCGCGCAACTGGCAGGGACCCTACTATGTGCCGCCGGGCGCTATCATCCGACTGAACCCCTTTGGCTTTACCATCCAGCTCACACGCGGGCGATGGCGCGCTCCGAATGGGGCAAACACCAACGCGGTGACCATGGTGTGTACATACCTGCCCGACGGACGGCTATCGCAAGACCTGCTGGACCCCTCCCTGAACAAGGCGGCGGTCGGACTGCCGTTCGTCACTCAGTTCAGCGGTGTCATCTATGCCGAAGGGAATATCCGCATTCGCGGCATCATCCCGCAGGGCAAGCAGCTCACTGTGGTGTCGGGTGGCAATATCTTCATCGAGGGCAACCTGATGAAACCGCGCCTGCCGAACGGTCTGCCCGACAACACCAGCGCCATCGCCCTGCTGGCGAAAGAGAACATTGTGGTCAATACCACGCTTTTCATCGACCCCGAACTGGGTACTGAAGCGGGCGGCTGGAACGAGCAGGACGCGCCGCTGAACTTCCCTTCGTGGCACAGGGCGATGTTGCCTACCCAGAGGCAATCCTTTGTGTTCTCATCAGCGGTTTCATTGAACACCTATTTCAGCAATACATGGCCTCATGGTCTGAAACTTCTGGTGCGCCATGCTGCCATCGAGAACGAGCAGACCAGCATCTTCCTGCACGTGAACTATCCGGTGAACGATACCAACGGCAACGGTGTTCTGGACGAAGACCTGTATCGCTTCCCGGGAGGCGTTCTGGACGCGCTGGGCTTGCCGACCATCTATGTGGTGAACGCCTCAGGGGTAAACTACGAGCATCTGGGGCTGGAACTGCTGCGCAATCTGTCGCCGTTCAACACCAATCCGCCGAACCATCCCACCAACCCGCGTAGCGACTACGTGTTGAATACCGCACCCGGCGCGGAGAACCGCCTGACCTTTGAGGTCAACAGCGGTTGGGGCAATGTGCCCGCCAACGAGTACCATCTGAGCCGGGTGGCGGTGGTACCCATGGACATTGAGATTGCTGCGCTGATGTACGCGCAGGAGGGGTCGTTTGTGGTGTTGCCGGGCGAGTGGTTCAACACCGACCCGCGCGATACCTTCCCCATCGGCTCCAGCCCGTCGTCGGTAGACCAGAACCTGCGCAGGCAGCTGTATGGGGTGCTTTCGCCGGTGTACCCGTTCTACGCTCAACCGCTGGATATTCGCATCGTGATACGGGGAGCGATTGCAGAGAACCTGCCGTGGGCGATACAGGACCAGGGCGAGTGGCTGAAGAAGTGGGGCTGGATACCGCCACAGTACGGCAATTCGGGTATCCCGATACCGCCATCGCACCTGCGCGACCCGCGTAACCCCGCGCGCGACCTGCCGATGGGCTACAATCTTATCATGGAGTACGACCCGGTGTTCACCAGCGCGGGCGTGGTGCGCGTCGATCAGTATGGACGCCGGTTGCCACCGATGCCGCGCCTGCCGGTGTGCCCAGGACTACTCTATGTCGGGGAGATGAGGTGAAATGGCGATTGCGGCATCGCGCAAGGAGCAAATGGTCTACCCTGAATCCGACGGGAAGCCGATGGCAGATAACACGAAGCAGTTTCGCTGGATAGTAACCCTCGAGGGTGGCTTCGAGGCGCTGTTCCGCGACAGGGAGGACGTGTTTGTGGCGGGTGACCTGTTCTGGTACCCCGTCGAAGGGCACCCCGATATCCGCATGGCACCTGATGTGATGATTGTCTTCGGACGCCCGAAGGGTGACAGACCCTCTTACAAACAGTGGGAAGAGGAGAACATCGCGCCGCACGTGGTCTTCGAAGTGCTGTCACCCAGCAACTCGCTGCTGGAGATGGCGAAGAAGCTAGAGTTTTACGACCGCTATGGTGTGGAGGAGTACTACCTGTATGACCCGGAAACCGGCGACTTTACCGGCTGGATTCGTGGCGAGGACGGTCGGCTGCGGGTGATAGACGAGATTCAGGGCTGGGTGAGCCCGAGGTTAGGAGTGCGCTTTGAGACCGAGAACGGCGAGCTGCGCGTCATCCGTCCCGACGGGCAGCGGTTTATGACCTATCTGGAGTTACAACAGCAAGCGGAGCAAGAGCGTCAACGCGCTGCTAAGCTGGCGCAACGCTTGCGGGAACTGGGCATCGATCCCGAGCAGATTTGAGCCGAGAGAAGGGTGATGACAATGCGAAACCGACTGGTTTTCCTGATATTTCTGGGCGTTGTGGCAGGTTGGCTGGGTATGGTGCGCACGGCACAGGGCGACGCCTATACCTATACCACCGTGCGCAAGCAGATTCGCGTCGGTGTGTTGCAAATCGGCAGTAATCCGGTACTGACGCCCTTCGTGTGGCACGTGCTGGACCGGCGCACCGACTACAAACCCGCCGGGTGGGATTTCGTCAATCCGCTGGCGGCTCCCGGCAGCCGGAAGAACATGGCGACCTACTGGGTGGTCAACCTCGACCAGATATCGATGGAAGACCTTGCCAGATATGACGCGCTGGTGGTCGCCACGCAGGGCAGTAACATCGGCTTCACCCCCGAACAGCGCGAGAAACTGCGCAAATTCGTCGACGCGGGGGGTCTGCTCTGGATAGATAACCAGACCGCGTATACCATCGATACGCGCGCTCCGCTCTTTCTGGACCTGCAGTTCAATAACGAGGGCTCAACCGGCGGATTGCTGGCATATCCGACCCATCCTCTGGTGAACGCGCCCTATCCAATAAGTGCAGGCGAGGTCAATCAGATGGGAGCCGGCATTCGCGGCTCGTTGAGCGCGGTCGGCGCGGATTTGAATGCGCCCCCTGCACCCGGTGTGCTGGCTCCGATTGTGGTGCGTCAGGACAATCGCCGTCCGGTTCTGGCGGCTGGTCAGTATGGCAGTGGAGCAGTGGTGGTCTCTTCGATAGGAATCGCTTATGCCCTCAGTCAGGCGGTTGCGCCGCCGGGAGGACCCGTAGCAAACGAGAACTTCTTTGCAGCCGCGCCACAGAACCTGAAGTTCGGCTACAACATGATACAGTGGGCGTCGGCGTTTACCGCTCAGCGCAAGAACGCCCGACGCACCGCCGGTAGTTTCGAAAGCATCGGTGCGCCGCTGGTGGAGAAGTGGGGCTTGACCGGACTGCAGGCAGTGGGCACCTTCGCCTCCGCTCCGGTATTCTACAATGGCGCGCTGTTTGTGGTGGGGGCGTCGCCGTTCGGCGACCTGCGCCTGTACTGCTTCGACGCGAACCCGCGCCGCGACATCGACGGCGACGGCAACGAGGACGACGGTCTGCCCGACCTGTGGCAGCGCGGCACGCCATACGACGAAATCTGGGAGGCTCCGCTGGGAAGCGAACCCGCCTCGACACCGCAGATTGTGGAGATTGCACCCAGCAGTAATGACCCCCTGCAACGTGCGCTGGTGGTTGTTGCGCTGAAGAACGGAACCGTGCAGGCGTACCGCGCGTTCCCTCGCACTGGAGGTATCAACACCCCGATTGCGGGGCTATCGGACGGCTCGAATCTGGTCTGGGAACGCACATTGCCTAACGCCGTGCCGTTCGACGATGAGAACGTGCCTGCTCCAGCCTTTGCGGAAGGGTTAATCGTGGTTCCCGCTGCTCAATCGGGCACCGGCGGTAACAATGGGCGGCTCTACGTACTGTGGGCAGCCACCGGCGACATCATCAACTCAGGCAGTGCAGGGCAGGACTGGATACAGCCGCGTACCAATCTGCCCCTCATCCGCGGCGGCGTGACGCTTGGCTATGTGCAGGACAGAGGACAAACAGGCGAAGGCTCTATCGCCAACGACCTGATGGCTTACGTTTCCACTGCGCCCAGCTCCACGACCGGCACGCTGACCAGTTCGGTATACGCCTTCTGGTTGGGTACCAGGGGCGAGGTGCTGAGCAATCCCAATAACGACAAGCGCACCTTCGTGACGCGCGCACAGGGACGGCAGCTGCATATCTTCCTGGCGGATACCAGCGTTCCCTACGCTTCCCTGAACCCGGTGGTGTGGGTGTACAATCGCGAATCGACCGGCGCGCTGACGCTCGTAGACCGCTATGACCTGCCCGACTCGCGCATTACCGTGAACGCGGGCACCATCGTGTTTGCCAGCCAACCCGCGGCGAACCCCGTGGTGGTGATGAACTACTTCATCGACTGGGGTAAATCACCCGGCACGCCCATCCGCAGCACGGTGGGCATCGCGGATGTTGTTCCCAACCCCAGTAAGACCATCATGGACCAGCCTGCACTGGATGCCAGTGATAACGTGATTTACACCACCGACAACGGTAGCATCTACGGCTTACTGGAACAGCCCGGCAACCGTACGGTCATGCGCTGGCGGTGGCAGCTGCATGGCGGCTACACCGACCAGATTACACCGCAGCAGTCGGTGAATGTGCCGCCGTCGCTGGTGCTGAAGCACACGCTGTTTGGTACCAGAGTGCCGCCGGGGGCTGAGGTAGGGCTGACGCCGGGTGGCTTCACCGCGCCGCCCGCCGTCTTCGGCGACACCACCTACGCGGTAGCGGAAGCACGGGGCACCTTCCCGGGTATTCCGTTCCCCATTTCGGGTACCGTGCTGATGGCGTTCCAGAACAACCCGAAAGTGGAGCTGCGCCTGCGCGATGAGAACGGCAACCCGGCGTCCATTCCTGCCAACGCCACCCTGCAGATTCGGCAGGTGGATGTGATACGCAGCACCAGCGGTACCACGCAGTACACCTACGTGCAACCGGCGCAGTATTCGGTGAACCGTGCGGCGGGCGTGATAACCATCAACAACATGATGCCAGGCGCAGGCGGGGGAGGTGCCGTCTTCGCTTTCAGCCTGTCGCAGCCCACCCTGGTGGTGGTGACCGCGGGCAGCGAACCTCCGCGCCAGTATTACATCCAGCCCGCCACATACAGCAACCTGAAATGGTTCATGTTCATTCCCTCGGTTCGGGTAAAAGCCTCACCGGTGGTGGCGGGCGATGTGGTCTACCTGTCGGCGCAGGTGGACGCGCCGGGCGTGCAGGTATCCACTGTCATCGCGGTCTCTGCAGACCCCACTGCTACCGACCCCAGCATCCAGCAGGGTGACGACGTACCCCTGCTCACGCAAGAGTCGGACAAGCCGAACCACGTGCTGTGGCCCGCGCTGGGCAAGCCCGCTGATTACGGGTATGACCCCACCAACCCGGCAACGTGGGGACCGTCGCTCATTAACCTGCTAACGGCGACCCTGAACGAGCTCCGTCGGGCGCAGGTGGGCACGCGGGGCATCGCGGCAGTAGCGGCGTCGAACGGACTGCTGGCGGCGGTGGGCGATACGGGCATTAAAGTGTTCGAGCGACAGATGACACTGATCGCCGATAGCCACCGGTTGCTGGAGATGGACCCCGGCGGCAAAGTGGCATGGAGCATGGATGCCAGCAAACTATGGGGTGCAGCTTCTGGAGGCTCCGCTCCAGTGGTTAGCATCACTCCGACCTCGGTCGCGCGCCCTGCGCGGGTATACCGCACCAGTGCCAACGAAATGATTGTGGTGGACACGGGCAACAACCGCATTGTGTGGGTAGACAAGGCGGGCAACGTGAAGTCGGAGCTGCGCCGCTTCGAGAACCCGCCGCGTCTGGACCTGTCTGACCCGAGCAAGCCGCCTGCGCCACTGGCTCCGGGTGACCCGCATGAGCTGCGGGAGCCCCAGGACATCAGCGTATACGCGGAGTACGTGCCCAGAGTCGGTGCGGACGGCAGGCGTCTCAATCCGTTTGAGGATGCCCAGGACCTGGAGTACTGGGTGCATTACCTGATTGCCGACACGGGCAACGGACGGCTGGTGGACGTGATAGACCGTTACGCTGCGGACAGCGCCACCGGCGCGGTTGGTCCACTGATTGCGGCGCGGCAGCTGCTGTGGACCAGCGCGGAGGGCGCTGAGCGGCGCAAGTACCGCTACACGGGCGTGCAGCGGGTGGTTTCCGGATACAGAGCGGGTGCGCCGGTGTTCACGCTGGTGGCAACGGTGGCGAATTATCGGGTGCGTCCGGATGGGACGGGCGAAGAGGGCGTCGGTGGCACGGTGATGGTGCGCACCATCGGCGCCGGACTGGACATCACCGAGGCTTTCAGCGAGGTGCTTCTGCCCAACGAGCCTCTGGGGTCGAACAACCGCGTGCCCATCGGCAGCCCCAACAGCGTGCAGGTCTATCCGGTACGCTACGACAGCGGCACGGGAGAGGTTGTGTACCATATCGTGCTGGCGACGGACAAGGGCGTGTTCGACCTCGAACGCCTTGCCCCCAACCAGTGGCGCATCAAATGGCGATTAACGGATGAGGTCTACCGCAGCCTCACCCATCTACGCGACCGCATCCGGGGACCCCAGCCGGTAGACACCTATATCAGCCGCGCCATTCCACTGTGGGCGGTCAGCGCGGTACGTCTGGCGAACGGTCACTATCTGATATGCAACGCCTACCGTGGGGTATTGCCCGATAGCAGTCGCTTCAATGGCGAGGTGTTCGAGATAGACCCCAGCAACTACAATCCGGGCGCGACCCGCACCGAGAACGAGATCGACGGTCCTCGCACGTATCTGACCGATGGAATGCGGCCGGAAGACATCGTGTGGTGGACGCCCAGACGGGTGAAAAGCTGGGCAAACGTGAGCGAGGTCATCAGCAGCGATACGTATCGGGTGGATACGCCGTTCTTTGCGGACAGACCGTTCTAGGGCTGATCCTGACCGGGCAATCCTGTGGACGGCGAGGCACGCGCCATGCCGTTGCCGAACGAACGGGCATCTCCGGTCGTCAAATAGCATTGACAGAATCAAGCAGACCACTGCCGAGTGAAGCGAGGTTGGGATAAACATGGCAACAGCGAGAGGATGGTTACTGGCTTGTGTCATCGGAAGCGTACTGCTCATACAGTATGCGGCTCGGGCGGACGACTTTCCGATGTTCCGCCGTGACTCCCAGCGTACGGGGGCGACGAACCTGACTACAGAAGCGGGTCCGGGCAGAGCATTCCTGCGCTGGTGGTGGCCCGCACAGCAGGACAGGGGCATCCCCCTGGAGATCGACCGCGACGGGGTCAATCGTGCGGGCGACTACGCGGTGATACAGGGCTCGGTGACCACCATCAACATTACCGATGCCAATGCGGTCACCGATTGCTTCCGCGACTCTTACGACTATGCCAGCGCGGTCAATCCGAGCAACGCCGATGACCCCACCAGCGGCGCGACGGTGGTTGTCCGCTGGCGCAACGCCACTCCCGCCGAACTCGACCCGGATAACTCCGCCTATAACCCGCTTGTTGCCAGACCGACTCGCTATCAGATTGCGTTGTGGTTCCCCTCCAGCGGCACGGCAAACGGACGGAACGTCCGCGAGGCGGTGGTCAAAGTCCGCTATCCCGTAGGAGCCAACGATTACAAAGAGATTATCCTGATAGTGAACCAGACAGCCGGTGGACGATGGGTGCGATTGGGAACAGCAGGTAGCACCGCGTATATTTACAATTCCGGCACCGGGAAATGGGAGCGCACCCTGCTTCGCGGCGACCTGTTGTTCCCCTTTGATGGTCGTCGCCCCGTGGAGGTCTATGCCTACAATACCTCCACCCACACCGACGAGGACGGCAACTTTGATGACGCTGGTCGGCTGGTGGTGTTTGACGGCGTACGCTTCATGCCCGACATGGGGGCGTTTTATTCCTCACCGGTTGCCGCGACCATCCGGGTAGCGCCCGGGCGCTCCGAGCAGCTGGTGTACATCGGGCGCATCGAGCGGGTTCCTTCTGACGATGACCCCACCGCCAGCGTGGAAATCGGCGTGCTGTACTGCTTTGACAACGTGGGGCGGGTGGTCTGGCGGTATCCGTTAAACGTCAGCGGTCAACGTGCGGTCACCGTGGATGACGCCGATGGCGCACCTGCGTTCCAGGCGGATGTAGGGTGGGTTACTCCCCCCGTGTTACAGCCTGAGCCGTATGGAACCAGCTACGTGCAAGCACCCGTCGTCCCGACTTCCGACCCCGACACCTGGTTGCGCGTGCGGTGGCAGCCCGACCTGCAGCCCTCCAGCGGTAGCACGACAGCCCGATACACCGTTTACGTCTGGTTACCGCAGGACGATGGCACTGTTGCCAGAAGCACGGTCGCACGCTACATCGTCCACCACGAGGAGGGCACAACCGTCGTGGAGGTAGACCAGACACAGAACACTGCCGGAGGGCAGTGGTTCAGTTTGGGAACCTACCTGATGCGACAGGGCACAACGAACTATGTGGAGCTGGTCAACTATACGCGCCTTGCTTCAGAAGTTGGGCGCGTGGTGATTGCCGACGCCGCCCGGTTCGTGGAGCAGGGCACTGGCGCGAGCGGCGTCTTCTCCACGCCTGTGGTGCAAACGGTGCCGATGCGTGTATCGGGAGGCACTGTCGTCGACCGGCAGGTGGTCTTCTTCTCCGCGAACAACGGGAAGGTGTATGCGCTGGACGCCGTTGGCAACGGCGACGGGACCACCTTCTCATACTGGATATGGCCGCAGGAACCTCTGAACGAACGTCCGGTCGTCGGTTCGTTCGGTTACTCTTCGCCGCTAGTGGTCAACATCGGCACGAGCGGTAGCCCCGATTGGCGGGTGTATGTGGCAAACTCGAACGGGCGAGTGTACTGTCTGGACGCCAGCGGCAACGGCGACTTCAGCACGAGCAACCCCGGCACCACCGACCGCATCTGGGTGTATCCCGCAGCGGACAAGGCGGCGGTGGTGGATGGGTTCGTGTCGTCTCCTGCCTATAACCGCACGCAGGGTGAAGGCCCCACCGTTTTCGTCGGTGGTCTGGATGGACGTTTGTACGCTCTGGATGCCGAAGGGGACAATGGCACTACCACCGAGCGATGGATTTACCCCGGCAAATATGAACCTGCGTCCGGGGACGACCCTTCTTTACCCGAAGAACTGCCACTGGACCCCATCTCCACCACTCCTGCCGTGTTCGACGGCAAGGTGTACTTCGCCGCCGCCGACGGGCGCGTGTACTGCGTGAAGGAGAAGGGCACCGGACGCCGGCGCACCGAGCGCGTGTGGGTGTGGCCCTACGCACAGCGACCACCGATAAGCACCGCTGGCGACGAGGAGCCGGTGGAGCCGTTTGTCTACTCCTCGCCGACAGTGGCGGCGCAGGTGAACACCATCACCGGCGTGCGCGATGTGGTGTTCATCGGCGACCGGGGCGGCACGGTCTATGCTCTGGACGCACAGGGCATCGGCAACGGCAGAACGGAGCTGGTATGGCAGGACGTGACCAACCCCGCGAGCCCCGTTGCTTCTGCCAGTGGCTCGTTGGGAGCAGCAATCTATTCGTCGATGACGTTTACTCAGATTATCCCGAGCCGTTCGGCAACCGGGGCGACGCCGTTGCCTGCGGTGGTGTTCGGCTTGATGGACGGCAAGGTGCTGGCGTTGAACGCCTTTAACGGTGGGCCGGGCTCCTTCCGGCAGGTGCTGGACAACAATAACAACGTCATCAACGTGCGCGGGGATGTGCTGTGGGGCTGGCAGACGCTGGGTGAGCAGGTGTTTGCCTCGCCCGCGGTGGCGAACAACTGGATGTACATTGCTGGCGATGACGGCATCATCTATGCGTTCTCGCCCACAGGGGGCTATCTGACGCCGGGCGAGCCTCCGGGGGCGGAGCTGGTGGATGCTTTACTCAGCCCGAACCTGGCGAATCTGCAGGTGGAGGTCTTTACTGCGCAGGAGTACGCCGATATCGTGCAACGGCGCACCCGCACCCCGGAGGAAGTGGTCGCAGGTGGGCACACGCGCAAAGTGGGCTACGAATGGGGCGACACGGTGTACGTGATTGCCTACGGCATGCAGGGATTGGTGCCGCCTGCGCGTTCGGTCACGCTTACTCTGCGAAGCCGCGCCGCAACGGTGAACCGCACCGTAGGGGTTGTTCCTTATGGCAGTGATACCGGCCCGGCGCAGAAGTGGATGGCGTATCATGCCTTCCGTATCACCCCCACCCAGGACGGCGATGCGTGGACGCCTGGCGCACGTTATGCCGCGGCGGTGCGGGTAACCTCCACCACCACATCCGGCGGCGGGCAACAGACCGCAACCATGACGCTGGAGCGCACACCGGAGCCGTATTTCGAGTTCACCATCGCCCATCCGCTGGCTCTGCGTATACTGAACCCGGATGGCACGGTCAATCCGAACCTGGAAGTGGGCTGGATTGGGCAGACGGTGGTAGGTACCTCCGTGCCTCAAGAGCTGAGCATGAACGGCAATGCAGGCAAGTTCCTGCAGCTGGAAATCGGTCTGGTGCCACATGGCGCCAGTAGTGCGCGCCTGATACAAATTGCCGACCGCTCTAAGGTAGCCTTGCGCGGCGGTGACCCGCTACGCGTGAAGGTGCAGCGGGCGAACGTTGCCTGGCATAACAACGACGACGGCTCTCTCGCGGTGATTAACCCGCTGCCCTGGGACGAATTGCCCGTGAATATCCCGAACACCAGCGTGGACTACCCCGATATCCCTGAGCGGGCGGTGAAGGTGGCAGCTGGTGGTGCAGACCTGTTTGCCGCATCGCGCGGCGGCGCTCTGGCAGCCCCCACCGACCCGGTCGGCGTAGAGCCGGAGTGGACCAGCTGGACGCTGATTCCGACCGTGGGCGAGGTGAGTGTGCAGGTACCGCGCTTCCAGCCGGCGAACCTGGTGGGCTTCGACGGAGAGAATCCGTACACGGCGCGCGGTTACGCTACCCGTATCCGCCGTCCCATCCGCATCTACGTGGATGTGAACAACAACGGTCAGCTGGACCTGCCGGGCGGAGCGGCACTGAGGCAAACGCCTCCGGCTACCCGCGAGGAGCCGTACCGCGAGTTCCGGATCACGCTGGGCGTGCCGCCCGATATGCGCCTGCGCGTGGAGGAGGAGACCGTCGATATCGGTGCGGTACCGCACGGTTTCGGTGTGCACCCCGACCCGGCGAACTTCGCCTTCCGCCCGCCTATCTCCGATGCGGACCCGGTGTATAACACCAACCCGTGGTACCGGGCGATAAAACCTGCGTGGAAACCCTTCACGGTGCGCAGTCTGAGTAACGTGAACCTGCTGAACGTGCGCGCTGTGGGGTCGGTGGACTACCTGGATGCCAGCGGCAACCCGGTGTTCCAGAACCCACTGCCAATCACGCTGGTCAGCGACCAGGTAAGCCCGTTCTACTGGGAGGTTAGCCCGCTGGGCGACCCAACCTTTACCTTCCACAAACCGGCGCTGACGGCGGGTTGGGTGCGTCGCCCGGATGGCAGCGTGGTACAGCAGAACGTGTTTACCTCGCTGGACTTGATTTACGACCCGATGTGGTTAACGTTCCGCCCGCCGCAGTACCAGGGCTTCCCGGGGATGCATACGCTGCACAAGCCACGCCCGGACAGTAGTCCAACGGTGCTGTCTATTCCCGACAAACCTTACCCGGGCGCAGCGGGTGGTGCATTCGACAATGTGCCCACGACCAAACCTCTGGTCAGTGTGCAGGTTCCGCTGGGCACGCCGGCGGGAACCTACAGCAACTACATCCGCATCTTCGAGGCGGCGTCGTGGAACCCGTATGTGCTGGGTATCCAGGCCAACAATCAGCCCGCGCAGCCCGTCAGCGAACCCACCATGCGCGTGAAGGTGACTGTCACCGAATCGCGCTTGACCAACAGCTGGACGAGCGGTTCTCTGCCTCAGCTGGACACGGTGTGGCAGGGTATCCCGCCGCAACCCGGACAGCCGGGCTACCTGGCGGCGAACGTACAACCCGCCGCGCTGATGTTGCCGGAGGGAATGTTGCTGGCATGGAGCAGCAACTGGAGCCGCAACCGCGTCACCGAAGACGGCAGCGACAGCTACCGCGAGACGCAACCCTCAGGTAGCAACGCCTGGTTCCTGCATCTCGCGGTGCTGCCGCGCGATGCACAGCGCGGGGTGTGGACAGCCGCCTCACCGAATCAATGGTGGAGCGGACGCGGTGTGGAATACCCGCGTGACCCCACGAACAGCTCCGTGCGCGACAAGTACGGCAGACTGTTCACTACCCAGCCCGGTACGGTGATACCGTCCTCCATCAAACACTACTCGCCCACGTTCTTCATTGTGGGTGGACAACCCTATCTGCTGTGGCAGGGGCAGGCAGCGAAGAGGCAGGACACCGGCGTGGTGCTCACCGAAAACGTGACCTTCGTCGCGCCGATAGTGAACGGTGTGCCGGGTACCCCTGTTGCGCTGGGCAACGATGTCTGGCTGCCGCGCTTCCAGCCTCGCGTGGTTGTGGTGGGCGGTGTACCGGTGATGTTCTGGTATAGCGGCGCCAGCGGACGTTACACCATCTACTATAACGCCTGCCTGGGCAATCCGTTGAACCCCAGCGCGTGGACGCGCGACCAGCAACTGCCGGTGCCCGCGGTGGTGACCAACGCCTTTGAACCGCTGGCTATCCCGCGCCTTGGCGCGCTGGATGTCATCTACACGGCTTCCACCAAGACGAGACAAACCAATGAGCTGATACTCACCCGCTTCACGCTGGGTGGCGGTGGCAGACTGGTTCCGGTGGACCTGCCGCCCGTGCGCGGGGAGGTGCTACAGCGCATCGGTACCACCAACGTGTGGATGTCGCGCGACCTGTCATGGAACCGCAACCAGCGCATCCGCATCTGGCGCGTGGGCGACCCGCACCCGCTGGCAGCCAGCGACATCCAGCAATCGGGTGACTACTATTACGACCGGCGCTATGACTCGAACACGGGTATCCTGTACCTGACCCGCTACACCGACAGCGCACGCACGCAAATCGACTGGCAGGCGGTGATCGACCTGTCGGCGGGCACAGTGACCTTCCCCTATCGTGCGCCATCGCGCACCGATGTGGTGTTTGCGGATTACACGCCGCGCGCCATGCGCCTGACTGCCAATCACGGCTGGAACTCGCTGGTACCGAACGATGGCGTGCCCGTGCCGCAACCCGTCGCCTTCTACGCGGGGGCGAACAGCGCGCCCACCGGTGGGCTGGAGAAGTCGCTGAACCCGCGCTGGAAGTACATCCTGCCCGCGCTCAACAACCCCACGCAGTCGCCACCGGTGGACAGGCTGTGGTTGTTCTACCGCAAGTCTACTGGCTCCACGCCGGCGGAAGTGTTCGTGGTGAAGACCATGCGCCTGGGAGTGCAACTGCCCACACCGGTGTTCACACCCATCATTACCGACGGTCAGGGCGAGCGACGTCCCGATGTGTCGGGGGTGTCGGTCACGGGCATCAGCGCGCCTGTTGGCCCGGTGGAGGTGGACTTCGCGCGAGGGCGCATCTACTTCACCGAGGCGGACGAGGGCAAACTGGTCAGCATCACCTACATTGGTCTGGACGCGCAGGGCAATCCGGAATCTTCGCCGCGCACAGTGGCAGGCGTGGTGCGCTGGATCGACGAGACCTCCGAAGCCACCGAAGGTTCGCAGGCGCTGGTGCCGCTGGTGGGCGCAACCAGCGAAAGCAACCTGTTTGCCCTCAAGGACGAGTTCGAGCCGAAGGTGTGGCTGTTCTGGAACAGCACGCGCACCGGCACCAGTGACCTGTTCTTCCAGACCTTCAGCCCGCGACTGTATCCGGACGTCATCGTGCCGTAACTATGTGGGGGCAGACGCAGGGCGTCTGCCCCCTTTCTCATCGATCCCCCGCTCCACCCGTCCTTCATCCAGTCGTTCCGCCACAACGGTCTTTGCGCCAGATGTCGGATATGCTATATTATAGTCTCGGAGCAATGAGGATGCATGAAGAACGACTGCGCGAACAAATGAGCTTGCTATACCTGCCCGAAGCGGTGCAGGAGGAACCCGTTGTTGACCAAGATTGGGACTACGCAACCGCCAATACCAAAACGCACACGCACGGGTTCCACACCTACCCTGCCATGATGATTCCGCAGGTAGCCCGACGGCTGATACGCCTGTATGCACGTCCCCACGAAACACTGTTAGACCCTTTTTGTGGTTCAGGTACGTCTTTAGTGGAGGCGCGGTTGGCGGGGCTGAACGCCTATGGGATAGACCTCAACCCTCTGGCGGTGTTGCTAGCGAGGGTGAAAACCACGCCTCTGCCCGCAGACCACCTGCAAGCCGCTCTGTCGCAGATATACGAGCGCTACCGACAGCTCCGGAGCCTTCCGGAAGAGGAGCAAATCCACCGAATTCCGCGCTTTTTCCATATCGATTACTGGTTTGCGCCAGCGATACAACGCGACTTAGCGCTGCTGCGCGATGTCATCCTTGAGATACCACACCAGCCGACACGTGAGTTCTTTCTGGTGGCTTTCTCGCATACGGTGCGCGAGTGTTCCTACACGCGCAAAGGCGAGTTCAAACTGTATCGCATTCCCTTAGAGCAGCAACACAATCACCAGCCCGATGTACTGGCAGTGTTCTTAGCGAAAGCCGAGGCGAATATTGCGGGGATGACGCAGTTTGCTAGCGAAATCAAACCGGCGACATGGGTTCAGGTGTTCCAAGCGGACACACGTCAGCGCCAACCGATACCGGACGAGAGTGTCGATATTGTGGTGACATCGCCACCGTATGGCGATTCGCACACGACAGTGGCTTATGGACAGTTCTCACGCTTGTCGTTGCAGTGGCTGGGTCTGTCAGACGAGGAAGCCAAGAGCATCGATACTCGGGCGCTGGGCGGGAAGGATACCGGCGACAGCCAGCGGAACTATCAGTCACGCAGCCTTGAAGACACCTTGTCGCAAATCACGTCTCGCGACAAACGGCGGGCGAAGCAGGTACGTGCTTTTTACGACGATTTCGCCTTGTGCCTGAAAGAGATAACGCGGGTCTGTCGGTTGGGAGCAAGAGCCTGCTTCGTAGTGGGTAATCGTACTGTGCGAGGAGTGAAAATCCCCACAGATACCATTTTGGTGGAGATGGCGCAGTGTTTCGGTTGGCGGTTACGAGACACTTTCGAGCGGCGGATTCCCAACAAGCGCATGCCTCTGCAAAACAGCCCTAGCAACGTGCCCGGCGAAAAAGGAGAGACGATGACGCGAGAGCATATTGTCGTGTTGGAGAAAGAGGTATGAATCAGTGGGAAGACCTTCAGAGGGAGTTACAAGGTAGCAAGGGCTTTGCTGCCTGGGTGAGACAGCAGGTTATCCCTCGGGGCACACAACTTGCGGAAGAGGCACGACAGCACGTTTTCCGGCAACGATGGAATAATACTTTACCCTCGCAAGATGAAATACTGCGGGATGTGGATTCTCTGTTTTGTGAGTTTCTCGACACTGAGTATGCACTCTACTTGAGGTATGAGGAGCAATGCGCGCTCAAGGCAGTTGAGCTTGCTTTGAGTGACCACGCAGCACAGCAATATCCAAATACCTCTTATTTGATTAAATCGGCAATATCCGCCTTAGAGACGCCTACCACGTCTCCGTTGGAGAAACTGAAGGCAGTGGCGGAGCACCTCAGACCTTTTTACCGACTGTTTGAGCAGTCTCTGGCACAGGGGCGCATGAGTAGAGCAGGGGGCAGTGCTCAACTCCACCTGGACTATCTTCTGAGGCACCTTGGTTATGCTGGCGAATTCGAAACGCAGCAGGTTTTGAACGGCAAAGTCGATTTTCTCTTTCCAAGCAGACAGGCATGGGAACTGGATAGACAGCGATGTATCGTTGTCTCAGTCAAGCGTTCGCTCCGTGAGCGATATAAGCAGGTTTTCGAGGAACTCGGTATCACAGGAGGTTTGACTGTTTATTTGGTCATTACGCAAACTCTTGATGAAGCAAAAAAAGACCTGACGAAAGAGAAGATAGATAATATTCGCAAGCAGAACGTTTATCTCGTCGTGCGAGATGTGGTCAAGAACAACATGTTTCCCAAAGAGAATCGAGCCTTAAGTTTCTCCCAATTTATGACAGAGGAACTCCCTTTGCGCCGACGTCTTTGGCAACCCTTGTTGGGGGAGCAGAGGTAATGCCTAGGCCGATGCAAATGGTGCTCCATCTGCCGATTTTCGAGGGTCCGTTGGACCTGTTGCTCCACCTCGTGCGTGAGAACAGGGTTTCCATTACCGACATCCCCATTGCGCTTATCACTGACCAGTATCTGGAATACCTGCGCATGATGGAGGAGCTGGACCTGGACATCGCCAGCGAGTTTCTGGTGATGGCGGCGACCCTGCTGGAGATTAAATCGCGCATGTTGCTGCCGAAACCGCCCCGATTGGAAGAGGAAGACGAAGAGGAAGACCCGCGCGCGCAGCTGGTGGCGCGGCTGGTGGAGTACCAGAAATACAAAGCGCTGGTGGAGACGCTACAAACATGGGAAGCCGAACGCAAGCAGTGGTTCTTTCGCAGCCCCGATGCGCCGGTACCGGATTACGAACTGCCCATCCCGCTCGGGGAGCTGACCCCACAACACCTGCTGCGTGCGCTGGAACGGTTGCTCGCGGAGGCGGTAGATACCCCGCCGCCTGCCATTCTCATCCCGCGCAAGAGACTGTCTCTACGGTTGAAGATAGTGGAAGTATGGCGGCGGATACATACTGCCGCAGAGGGGTTGCGCTTTGAGCAGTTGCTGGATGCGCCGTTCACCCGATGGGAGGTGCTGCTGACCTTTCTGGCGGTACTGGAGCTGATGCGACAGGGCAGGGTGGAAGCCCGTCAGGACGAACTGTTCGGCGAGATTACCCTGTGGGCGCGAAAGGAGGCAGGCGATGGACATCCCACAGCTTAGCCGCGCACTGGAGTGCGTGCTGTTTGTCGCCACTGAACCGGTGCCGATGAAAACGCTGATAGAGGTCTTCCGTGTCGAGGAGCCACAGTTACAGCAGGCGATCGAAGCTCTGGAAGACCGTCTGCAGGCAAGCGGTTTGCAGGTGGTGCGGGTGGCAGGAGGTTATCAGCTGTGCACGCGCCCGGAGTATGCTGAGGTGGTAGCGCGTTACCTGCAGCCGCAACCCAGTAAGCTGTCCCGTGCCGCGCTGGAGACCGTCGCCATCATCGCCTACCGCCAGCCGATTACCCTGCCGGAAATCGAGGCGATTCGTGGGGTACAATCGGAAGGGGTTGTCCGCACGCTGTTGCAGCGTGGATTGATTCAGGAGGTCGGGCGTAAGCCCACGGCGGGCAGACCTGTGCTTTACGGCACGACGCCACAGTTTCTGCATTACTTTGGGCTGAATTCGCTGGACGAACTGCCTGAACTGGAGGAGCTCAGCCCACCAGAGGGGAATCAGAGCGAAGCACTGGAGCTGTCGCCGGGGTAATCAGCGTCGGTGTGCAGAGCATCGCGTGATAACGCTTGACATAGCAGGAGGAGTCTTCGCAACGTGCGTGGAGCCATCATCTTTTGCCTGTTCTGGTTGCTGATAGCGGGGGCGGCAAACGCCATCCCTCCGCCTGTTCTGAAAGCCAAATCGGCGATACTGGTGGATGCCGAGACCGGTCAGGTGCTGTACGAGTTGCGCGCGGACGAGCGTCGCGCCATCGCCAGCACCACCAAGATGATGACCGCCATCCTGCTGATTGAGCGGGGCAATCTGGACGACCTGGTCGTCGCTACCGAGAACGCTGTGAACACCCGCTACGCGAACCTGAACATGACGCCGGGCGAGACCATTCCCCTGCGCGATATGCTGTATGCCATTATGCTGCGTTCTTCCAACGACGGTAGCGTAGCGGCGGCAGAGTACCTGTGCGGTAGCGAAGAGCGGTTCGTCGAGCTGATGAACGAGAAGGCGCGAGAACTGGGCTTGACCAACACCCACTTCGCCAACTCGCACGGGCTCGACCACCCAAACCATTACTCCACCGCGCGCGATCTTGCGACCCTCGCGCGTTATTGCATCCAGAACCCGCTGTTCAACGAAATTGTGCGCACGCAAAAGGCGCGCATCCTGCGCTCGGTGAACCAGCAGGACGTGGTGGTGACCACGCACGCACGCTGTTTGAAGCACCTGCCGGGCGCGGACGGCATCAAGACCGGCTACACGGCAAAAGCGGGCAGATGCTTTGTCGGCTCGGTGACGCGCAACGGCTGGCGTCTGATTTCGGTGGTGCTGGGCAGTACCGACGCCGACAGGGATACCCATGCGCTCATCGAGTGGGCGTATAAGCAGTATACGCGCATTGATCTGGCGCAGGCGGGCGGACTGGTAGGCGAACTCAGGGTGGATGGAGCCAGACCGGAAGCCGTGCCTGTGGTGGCTGCCGCGCCTCTGCGTGTCATCGTACCGAGACGGTGGGGGAACGAAGTGAAGCCGGTGTTGCATCTGGATTCTGCCAGACCTCCCATCCAGCAGGGGCAGCCTTTGGGGGAGCTGCGGGCGGTGATCAACGGCAAGGTGATGGCAAAGGTGCCTGTCACCGCGGCGGTGGAGGCGAAAATGGTCACTCGCCTGAGCATTGCGCTGTGGATAGTGCTCGGTGCGTTCATCTGGGTGACCAGTCGCCTTGCCCGACGCGGGATGCTCCGCGGATATCGGGGTCGCAACAGCGTGCGCCGTTCGGGTATCATGAGGTGGGGGGATTGAACGATGTCTGATTGGCAGAGCAAACAGGAGCGTTTGATTGCCATTCTGCGAGAGATGGGCAGCGTGGCTGTAGGCTACTCGGGTGGTGTGGATAGCACCTACCTGATGCATATCGCACATGAAGCACTGGGCGATAGAGCCCTGGCAGTCATCGGCGACTCGGAGGCGTTTCCCGCAGGCGAGATCGAAGAGGCGCGAAACCTGGCGGAGTCGCGCGGCTGGCGATACGTGGTGGTGCGCACGCATGAGCTGAGCAACCCGCACTTTCGAGTGAACAACCCCGACCGCTGTTACCACTGCAAGACCGAGCTGTTCGGGGTGATAAGGCGGGTAGCGGACGAACACGGCATCCAGTGGGTGGCAGATGGTTCGCACGCGGGCGATGAGGGCGATTACCGTCCCGGAAAGCGCGCCGCGGCAGAGAGGGGAGTGCGCAGCCCCCTGCGCGAAGCGGGCTTCACGAAAGAGGACATTCGTCAGGCGGCACAGGCGGCGGGTTTACCCAACTGGGATAAGCCTTCGTTTGCGTGCCTTTCCTCACGATTTCCATACGGTACGGTCATCACACCGGAGCTGCTCGCACAGGTGGACGCTGCAGAGCGATGCCTGCGCGAGCTGGGTTTCCGACAGTTTCGGGTACGCCACCACGATACGATTGCACGCATTGAGGTGGAGAAAGCAGAGCTGGCGCGTGTGGTAGAGCTGGCAGACATCATCGTGCCGCGTTTCAAGGAGATCGGCTATCTGTATGTGACACTGGATCTGGCGGGCTATCGCACCGGCAGCCTGAACGAGCCGCTTCGTAAAGCGGGGCTCATCCGCACCGATTCGATCGAGGTAGCAACGCATGGACGTTAAAGCCTTAGAGCAGCTGTTGCAGGCGGTGCGCGAGGGTAGCCTCTCGGTACAGGATGCTTTACAGCAGCTCCGTGCCCTGCCTTATGAAAACTTGGAGTTTGCCCGCATCGACACCCATCGGGCACTGCGCGTCGGCTTCCCTGAGGTGGTGTTCTGTCAGGGAAAGACGCCAGATCAGGTGGTGGCGATACTGGAAAGGCTGGGCAACCGCCATCGAAAAGTCTTAGCCACCCGTGCTTCTCCCGAGCTGGCGTCGATGGTGACGGAGCGCATTCCACGCGCACGCTATCATGAGACGGCGCGTATTCTGGTGGTGGGTGAGAGCGAGCCAGAGAGCGAGATACCCCAGGACCGTTATGTGCTGGTCGTGGCGGCAGGGACATCCGACTTGCCTGTGGCGGAAGAGGCAGCGGTCACCGCACTGGAGATGGGCAGTCGGGTGGAACGGCTGTACGACGTGGGGGTAGCAGGCTTACACCGGCTGCTATCGCAATCCGAGAAGCTGTTCGCAGCCAACGTGCTGGTGGTAGTCGCCGGCATGGAGGGGGCTTTGCCCAGCGTGGTGGGTGGTCTGGTCAGCCGACCCGTCATTGCCGTGCCGACCAGCGTGGGTTACGGGGCGCACTTTGGCGGGCTCGCGCCGCTGTTGACCATGCTGAACTCCTGTGCGCCCGGCGTGGCAGTGGTGAACATCGATAACGGCTTCGGGGCGGGCTATCTGGCGCATATGATTAACTGCGGGTAGTACGAGTTTTTCGGAAAAAATCTCCCTTGAACCCTTGACAACCGTGTAGAAAAGGTGTATCATCTATTCGAAACGTTTCGCGAAACGTTTCGGAAAGTGAACGATGCCTGCGACTATTCGCGACATAGCCAAAAGACTGGGGATCTCCGTCTCCACGGTGTCCTATGCGCTGAACGGCGGTCCGCGCCCTGTGCCGGAGGAGATACGCCTGAAGGTGCTGGAGGTGGCGCGTGAGCTGGACTACCGCCCGAACCGTCTTGCTCGTTCGATGGTCACCGGCAAAACCGAGACCATCGCCGTTGTGCCGCCAGTGGTGACGCGCAACATGCTGCGCTCTCCCTACATCCACGCGATGCTATCCAGCATTGCCGACGCGGTCGGCGAGCACGGTTATGACATTCTGCTGCACACCTCTGCCACGCCAATGGATGACGTGACTCTGGTGCAGTCGTTGTTAAGCGGCAAGGTGGATGGTACCCTGCTCATCGCTCCGCTAGGCACATCGCAGGTGCCTCAGGAGCTGCATCTGCGCCACGTTCCATGTGTGGTGGTATCGGCAAGGATAGAAGGGATGCCCAGTGTGTGCGTGGATAACACAGCAGGTATCTTCGCGGCGATGGACTGGCTGTACGCTCAGGGTCATCGCAGGTTCGGCTTCGTGGGTGGGCCGCCAGCATTCTACGATGCTCAACAGCGCCTGCTCGCCTTTCGCCAGTATCTGGAGGAACGCCAGTTGCCCCTGCGCAGTGAGTGGCTCGCGGAAGGGGACTTTACGGCGCGAGGTGCGATGAGCGGTGCGCGGGCGATGCTGACCCTGTCGGAACGCCCCACAGCCGTCCTGGCGGCAAACGATGAAACCGCGGCGGGTATCCTGCAAGTCGCTCAGGAGCTGGGGCTGCGTGTGCCCGAAGACGTGTCGGTGGTGGGCTTTGACGACACGCCTTTTGCCCAGGTATTGTCCCCCCAGTTGAGTACTGTGCGCCAGCCGCTAGAGCAGATGGCTACTGAAGCGGTCAACATGCTCATGGAGTGGATAGAAAAGCGGGAACCGCCCGCCGACAGAGAACGGACGTTCGCGACGGAACTGGTGCTGCGGCAAAGCACAGCGCCGGCTCCCGGTCTACTATCTGAATCACCAGGAGGTCACACACCATGAAACGTTACGCATTTACGCTCATCGAGCTGCTGGTTGTTATCGCGATTATCGCGATACTGGCAGCGATTTTGTTCCCGGTTTTCGCTCAGGCGCGGGAAAAGGCGCGTCAAGCGAGCTGTCTAAGCAACATGAAGCAGATAGGATTGGCGACGCGCATGTACCTTCAGGACTATGACGAGGTCTGGTTCCCCGCCTGGCACAATCGCCCGGAAGGCAACGGGCACTGGTTCTTCCGCGTCTCGCCCTACATCAAGTCGGGCACGGGTGACAACTGGGATACCTATCGGCAGAGCAGTGAAATCCGAATCTGCCCGTCGGGTATCGCCAAACGGTTCAACTACTCCATGAACGGTCACATCTGCCCGCTGTGGGGTGATTGGGATGGCTGGGTGCACTATGTGCCCGACAGCGACTCGATCTTCACCCACCCGGCGGAGACCATTGTGTACGGCGATGGCACGCAGATTGGCGCATGGGGCTATGACACCTCCGCCAACTTCTGCTGGTGGCCCGGGCAGGAGTTCTGCTGGTGGGGACGCTTCCCCGAAGGCGATAACGATCCCCTGTGGAGGTTGCTGGACCGCGACCTGAGCGCCAGCGACTGGGACGGCAATAACTGGGACTGGACACGGAACCAGGGCTATGGTCAGGTGCGCTATCGCCACAACATGACCGCCAGCTTCGTGTTTGCAGACGGGCACGCCAAAGCGATCCGTCGTGGGTTGGTGAAGGTGCCATACAACTGGTCCCTCACCGGTAAGGATGAAAACGACTGGTCGCGGTAAGTAACCCTGTGCCGAGCCCCCCGCCCCGGTGGAGGGCTCGGCTTTTCAATCCTCGGCTTACGCCGCGCGCGCGAAGATGGGCGTCAGCTTTTCTGCCTCTGCACGCAGCTGTTGCTCCTCGCGCGGGGTGATTCGTCGGAAACGCCGCTCGCCCAGCTGCAACGCCATCTTGAAGATGTTCTCATCGCCCGGAGGGATGGCGGCGGTCACGTTGGGCAGGGACAGGGTGAAACGCAGCGCCAGCTCCGCCAGTTTCGGGTCGGTAATCGGCTCGTACCAGCATTTCTCCAGTCGTTTCGCGCCCTCTTGCCAGTGAGTCCGCGCCATCGCTTTCAGGGCAAGCAACGTCACGCCGCGTTTGGGAGCTTCCTTCAGCAGCTCCCAGCCGAAGTTACCCTTGAACAGCGTGACAAAGTTGAACGGGAACAGCGCGCTGTCAAACGGAAACCGCTTAATGGCTTCCAGGGCGACCTCTTCCGAATGCGCACTGAAGCCGATGTAGCGCACCTTGCCCTGCTCGCGTGCCTTCAGGAAGACCTCCATCGCGCCTCCGGGGGCAAAGCACTGCTCCAGCTCCTGCATGTTGGAAAGGGCGTGCAGCTGATAAAGATCAAAGTGGTCGGTCTGCAGTTTGCGCAGCGAGGCTTCCAGCTCTTCCTGTGCGCCTTTGGCGTCGCGTTTGGCGGTTTTGCACGCGAGGAAGATTTTGTCGCGGAAGGGCTTAATGGCGGGGCCCATTCGCTCTTCGGCATCCCAGTAGGTAGGCGCGACGTCGAAGTAATTGACGCCACGCTCGAACGCCTCGCGCGCGATGGCATCCGCCTCTTTTTGGGGCAATCGCGCCAGCACGATGCCTCCCAAACCGATGATGGAGAGTTTATCTCCCTTCTTACCATACGGACGTTTGGCAATCATGGTGCACCTCCCTCATACTCCGTCAGCCGTTGTTCCAGCACACGGGTGCTGTCTTGCAGTCCGCCTTCGCGGTTGCGGGCGACCCACAACCGGCGATGCTCGCCCAGTATCTCACGCATCTCGGCAGCCAGAGCCTGTCGCTCCGATTCTGTGCTAATGATACCCGTACGCACCGCCAGCGCGCGACGGCAACCGTGCAACAACATCCGCACCGCGTTGGCAAACTCGTCGACGATCAGGCTGGCGTCTGCCCTGTCCATGCGCGCGCGGGACAGAGGCTCGCTCACCGTGCGGATATAATCCATCGTCGCGCGGATGGTCTGCTCGGTCACGCCTTCGGGCATGGGCTGGGACAGCGAGGAATGCACGAAGTGGAACAGCACACTGGCGTTACCCACCAGATGCCCGATTTTCTGGTAGGCGTTGCCGAGGTCATAGACCAGCCTGCCCATCGCTTCCGCCTCATCGTGGAAAACGTGCGTATCCAGCGCGCACACGATGTCGAGGTCGCGGTTCGCCTGATAGCACCACGAGTATGCCGCACCCGCCGCAAATCCCAAGTAGCTCACCGGCAGATACTGCCAGTGCCCGTTATCGCCCCAGTCGGTTATCAGGTAGCCGATGGCGCCGTGTTTGAGACCGTTCTCGGCGGCGTTGCGCAGATTGCCAAGGCAGTTGTCCGTTCGCCCGACGATGGTGTTCCACGAGGAGGTACCCGGACACACGAAAAAGGGAATGCCCGACGCCGCGAACTTCGCGCCGTGTGCATCGAAGGGGTGTTCCGCCTCGTAGCCCCATTCCAGCGCGACCATGTCTTTGGGCAGCTCCGGCACCAGCTCAGGATGCTCCATGATGATGTCGCCCCAGAAGTGCATGGTGCGTCCGTGCCGTTGGACCAGCTCGTAAATCTTCAACAAAAACTCCAGATACACCCGTCCTTTGCCTTTGCGCTCACACTCCGCTTTGCTCTTGCCCTGGCCGAGGTCGAAGGTTTCGTCGCAGCCCACGTTGAACTTGCGGCTGCTGAAGTGCGGCAATAGCTCCTCGTACAGCCCGGCGATGAACTGCAGGCTTTCCGGGTTGGTGGGGTCGAGGCTGAAGGGTTCATCGCTATGTCCGCCCCACGGCCAGTCGAACCCGTCAGGGCATTCGGCGAGATGGCGATAGCGGGGCAACTTCAGCCAGCGGTGCATGTGCCCGAAGGAGTTCTGATTCGGAACCAGCTCCATGAACCGTTGGCGGCAGTAGGCGTCCAGCCGCAGGATGTCCTCGCCGGTCATCGGGCTGGCTTGCGCCCATGCTTCGCGGTGCTGGCGGTAGGCAAAGGTATGCTCGGTGTACAGCTCCAGATGGTTTATCTTCCACTCCGCCAGCTCATCCACCAGCGCAAACAGCGTTTCCAGCGTGGGCACCTTGTCGCGGCTGATGTCCAGCATCACTCCGCGCGAGGGGAAGTCGGGGTGGTCATCGATATCGCCACAGGGCAGCTCGCCTGCGCACTGGCGAAGTATCTGCCGCAGGGTCATCACCCCGTAGAACAGCCCCGCAGCGTCGCCAGAAACAAGGTGGATGCGCTCTGGCGTGATGCGCAACCGGTAGCTCTGTGCGGGAACGTCTGCGTCTGCTTCCAGAGTCAGGATGAACTGTGCCAGCGGGTCGCCCTCCGCACTGCCCGCCCAAAGGCTCCATTCCATGCCCTGCGTCTCCCACACTGCCTCCTGCAGGCGCGCGGCGATGGGGAACACCGTTTGCGGGTCACCCTGACAGACGATGCGGGCGTTATGGCGAAGAGGCAAAACACCCTGTGCCTCGCGCGTGCGGCGTGGTGTGGGTAGCAGAATCAGCTCGCTCAGGTTCATCGCAACGCTCCTTCCTTGAGAACGGATTCATCGGCAAAGCACATCAGCCATGCCAGCACCGACGCAACTCCTGTATTCAGTTGCACACGGGCAGGGGATAATCCTGTCTGCAGGGGAAGATTTCAGACAGGCGATGGAAATCGCTTCGTCCGCGACCGTGTGGAACGACGGCTCGGTGGGAGCCGTGCCGGAACACCTGCGATACACATGGGGCAGGGTCTCTACGGGAGAGGTGCTGGAAGAGGGCGGTGTACGGATGACCTCTGGGCAAGCCCCGACCTACCAATTCCGGGTGCCACAACCTGACCTGCCTCCATCCGACCTGTCTCTGGCCGTGGAAGGGCCGCCCTTCCTGCGCGGTAGAGTCTCCCTGAGCGGTCTCATCGTCGGTTACCTGTTCACCGGCGATATCGACGGCGATGGGGAGGTGACCCTGCTCGACTTCGGCAGGCTGGTGGCTGCGTTCGGCAGTACCGCCGGTGATGAGCGGTATGACATCGATGCCGACCTGGACGGGGACGGCGAGGTGGGACTGTTTGACTTCGCGCGGCTGGTGATGCACTTCGGCATGGCAGCGGAGGACTGACCTCACGCCATGCCGGCGAACACCGCCTTGATGACCTCATACGGGGTCGTGACGCCCCGCAGCACCTTCTCGCGCCCGTCCTCCAGCATGGTACGCATTCCTTCCTGACGGGCGATTTGCAGAATCTCATCGCCGGAGGCGCGCCGCAGGATGGCTTTGCGGATTTCGGGCGTGACTTTGAGCAGCTCAAAGATGCCCGTCCGCCCGCGAAAGCCCGTGCCGCGGCACGCCTCGCACCCCTTGCCGATGAAGAACTGATGCTTCGCAGGGGCGTCGAGCGGTAGCCCCAGCGCTTTCAGCTCCTCCGGATTGGGCTGGTAGGGCACGCGGCAGTTACCGCAAATGATGGGTACCAGACGCTGCGCCATCACCCGCACCAGCGTGGCGGCAATCAGGTAGTCCTCCGCACCCATGTCGATCATGCGACTGATGGTCTCCACCGCGTTGTTGGTGTGCAGGGTAGTGAAGACCAGATGTCCGGTGAGCGCGGCTTGAATGCCAATCTGCAGCGACTCGCGGTCGCGGATTTCGCCAATCATGATGACATCAGGGTCGTGGCGCAGGATGGCGCGCAGCGCTTTGGGGAAAGTCACCTTTTCGGTGACGTGTATCTGCATGATGTTGTCGGGGAACTCGTACTCCACCGGGTCCTCCACCGTGATGATGTTGCGGTGCTTGCGGTCGAGCAGGTTGATGGAGGCGTAAAGCGTGGAGGTCTTGCCCGCGCCGGTGGGGCCGGTCACCACCATCATGCCGTAGGCGGTTTGCAGGGACTGCTTCCAGTCTGCCAGCACGTCCGGCGGCATACCCAGCTTGTCCAGGTCCACGCGCATCTGCGCCGGGTCCAGCAGACGGATGGCGATGCGCTCGCCGTTGAGCGAGGGGATGCACGAGACGCGCGCACTGAGCTTGCGGTCGTTATACTCCATGTCGATGCGCCCATCTTGCGTCTCGCGTTTCTCGTCGATGTGCATGTCGGCGGCGAGCTTGACGCGGGTGATCATAGCCTGTATGAGCTCGGGGTCGGTAACGGTCTGGAATTCGTGCAGTAGCCCGTCGATACGGAAACGGATGCGCAGCAGGTTGCGCTCAGGATGGAGATGGATATCCGATGCGCCCGCGTCCAGCGCACGCATGAACATGAGGTCCACCGCCTGCACCGCCAGCGACAGCTCTTGCCCGCCCATCTCGCGCATGGTGCCCGGCTGTCGCATCATTAGTCGAAACGAGCGTCCTGAACTGCGCATCCCCTGATTGTACATGCCTCTTCCTCGCTACCTGCTGATTTCCAGAATGCGGATGTTGCGGAATCGCACGCGGCTGTTCTCGCCCCACGCGCCCTCGCCGCCATGCACCTGCAAGCCGATGTAACCCTCGCGCGGGTAGCGTGCCTCCGTGTCCTGAAAGTCTATCGTTTTGACACCGTTGAGCCAGGCGGTGATGTGTGCTGGCTGTCCCACGATGCGTACCCGTAGCTTGTTCCAGCCCTTCTCTTTGTACGCTTTCTGCCAGTCCTCGTACTGCACCAGAAATCCAGCCGTGCCGGACGCATACAGACTGCCCACATAACCGCCGTCGCGGTAGTCGATGGTAATCTGGTAGCCCATGCCGTCGTCGCGCGTGCGCAGGAACAGCCCGCTGTCCACCGGATAGTCTGCCTGAAACTCCAGTTCGATGTCGAAGTCGCTAAACTTGCGCTCGGTACCCAGCAGTCCGCCGGTGTGGTCGGTATCCTGATTACCCACCAGCGCACCTTTTTCCACCTTCCACACGCCGCCGCGCCCACCGTGCACCGCCATCAGCCGCCAGCCGTTCATGGTTTTGCCGTCAAACAGCTTCTGCCAGCGCGGCGCGGCGAGCACCGACACACAGAAAAGGGTCAGCAGAATCCATGTCCATCGCATCCTTGCGCTCCTAAACACTGATGGTATCCACCACGTTCCACCCGTTGACGTTTGTTAGCCTGTTGGCGAACTGGATGTCGGGCAAGTTGCGCCAGGGGTCGCGGATGCCGAGTGCCAGCCGGTAGCGTCCACCCGTGACCTGCAGTGGCATCTGCGTGCTGAAGCGGAAGTCACCAGGCAGCCATCGGGTGATGTCCACATCCGCGCGGTGTATCTGCGCCACGCTATCGTCCTCGCGCAGCAGAGCGATTTCCACCGCCCACGGGTAATAGAACGGCGCAACCCCCTCGTTGACGCCACGCACCTGCAGGTTCAGCATTCGTTCCCGAATCTGCCACGAGACTTCTGTCAGGCGGTACTGGTAGCCCATGCGCCGCACCATCCAGCGGGCGTTGTCCAGCTCCTGCGGGCTGAGGTCGCTCTCCAGAATAGGGCAATAGGGGCCGACCCAGCTCAGGTGCATTCGCTCCAGCATGGTGCGCGTCTTTGCCCACTCGGAGCTGAGGTACTTTTTGCCCTGCATGGGAACCATCTCCGCGCCGATGGCGGCTACTTTCCAGTTATCCTCTCTGCCCGCGCGTCGGAGGCTGGGCAGGAAGTACCAGTCTTGAGCCGGTTGCCCTTCGAAGCCGTCGGTGTCTTCGGGGAACATGTCATCGTGGTAGCCCAGCCATGGCTCGGAGGTGGCGGGGTAGGGATAGCGGGCAAGCAGAATCTTGTGGGGAAACGCCTGCCGGTAAGCGCGCACCACCGCCCGCTGTGTGGCTTCGCTGGCAAACAGTTCTGTGCGGGGCCAGGTGTGCCATTCGCCCCAGAACCCCAGTGTGCCCAGCGCCACAAAAGCCACTCGCGGGTTGCGGTTGTATCGCTCTCCCAGCGCGCCGATGAAGTCCAGCAGAGGGGTCAGCAGGCGCGGGTCGTCATAGTCCGGCGCAAGCCCCTTGCCGATATCGGGAATGTCATAGGGGCGCATCGCCACGCCACGATCAATGACCCACTGCGGCACGCCCACCGGCAGGTTAGGGTAATCCAGATACAGCCGGAACACCACATGCTTGCCGCGGGCGTTAGGGCTGTCCCACTTTTCACGTTCCCACTGCGCGAAGCGGTAGACGCCTCGTTCCGGCTCCAGCTCGCGCCAGGAGACGTACTGATAGGTCATTCGTGCAGGCAGTGCGTAGGTGCTCCACTCGTGGCTGTAGGCAGCCCAGCCCTTGAGCGGGTTGCTCAGCGGGCCTTCCGCCGGAGCCGGGCGCACCACACGCGATTGTACCGGACGCCGTTGTGCCATCGCGTTCACCTGCTGTATTTTAGAAGGATTCTGCCCCGATTGTCAACGAGCATCGTGGCTGTTCAGGATACCCAGAATGTAGCCGCAGGCTTGAGCCTGCGCTGTCTGCTCCTCTGGCAAAACCCACCCTTTTATGGTATCCTCTTTAGCGGTGTCCACGATGGAAAAAACCTCGGTACAAACCGTCGGCGAATCCCAGCAGTTGCGATTGCCCACCGTGGCGATTGTGGGGCGACCGAACGTGGGTAAATCCACCCTGTTCAACCGCCTGGTGGGCAGGCGTGTGGCGATTGTCGAAGATACGCCCGGCATCACTCGAGACCGCCTGTACGGGGAAGCCGAGTGGCGGGGACGTGCGTTTCAGGTGGTGGACACGGGCGGTGTGCTGCTGGAAGATGAAGACCCCCTCATCACGCAGGTGCGCATCCAGGCGCTGGCGGCGATCGAGGAGGCGGATGTTATCCTGTTCATGGTGGACGCAGTAGAGGGCATCACCCCTGCTGACGAGGAACTGGCGGATGTGCTGCGCACCACGACCAAACCCGTGCTGCTAATGGCAAACAAGGTGGACAACACCCGTCGCGAGGCAGACGCCGCCGAGTTCTATGCGCTGGGCTGGGAAGAGGTGTTCACCATCTCGGCGATACACGGACACGGCGTGGCAGAGGTGCTGGACAGGCTGATAGAACTGCTCCCTCCCGCTCGCCCTCTGGAGGAGGAAGACACCGCCATCAAAATTGCCATTGTGGGTAGACCCAATGTGGGTAAGTCCTCATTGGTGAACGCCATCCTCGGCGCGCCGCGCGTGATTGTCAGCGAAATCCCCGGCACCACCCGCGACGCGATAGACACTCCCGTCGAGCGCGATGGACAGAAAATGGTGCTGATCGACACCGCAGGTATCCGCCGTCCGGGCAAGGTGCAGGGTTCCATCGAGTACTACAGTATGCTGAGGGCGCAAAAAGCCATCCAGCGGTGCGATGTTGCGCTGCTGGTGCTGGACGGCCCGCAGGGTGTCACCGATGGCGACAAGCGTGTGGGCGGTTACGCGGTGGAGGAAGGTCGCGCCTGCGTGGTGGTGGTCAACAAGTGGGACCTGATGAAAAACCCCACCAGCAAGGCGTTAATGATGGACTTCACGCGCATTTTCCGCAAAGAGTGTCCGTTCCTGCAATTTGCGCCGCTGGTGTTCGCGAGTGCGCTGACCGGCATGGGCGTTTCGGGTGTGGTGGATACTGCGCTGGAGGCGGCGGAAGCACACGCCCACCGCATACCCACCGGCGTGCTGAACCGTCTCATCCACGATGCGGTGGATGCCCGCCCGTACAGCCGCAAGGGCAAGATGCTGAAGGTCTATTATGCCACCATGCCCTCGGTGAAACCGCCGACGGTGGTGCTATTTGTGAACGACCCGGACATCGTGCATTTCTCATACCTGCGCTATCTGGAAAACGCCATCCGTCAGCAGTTTCCACTGGAGGGGACACCCATCCGTATCGAGGTGCGGGAAGCGAAAGGCAAAGCGAGGGATGAGTGAACATCCTCTGGAATCACTGACCGACGCGCAGTTGCAGGAGCTGGGTATCCGCGATTTACAGCGGGCGCGTACCATCTTCGAAATCCTGCGAGGATGGGGACCACACGCCGAAGCCTTTGACCGGATGCTACCCCACCTGCTGCAGGCAATGAAGCTCTCGCCCGACCCCGATATGGCTTTGAACAACTTCGAGCGCTGGCAGGCGAACCTGGCAAACCGCTTGCCCTACTACCGCTTCCTTGCCGAGAACCCGACCGTGCTGGAGATTTTCTTTACGGTGTGTGCCACCAGCCAGTTCTTCTCCGAAATCCTCATACAGAACCCGGAATATTTTGAGTTCTTTTCCGACCCCAGCCTGCGCCGACGTCCCAAAACCGCTGCTCAGCATTACCGCGACCTGCAGAATCTGATGCGCACCTGCGCCAGCTACGGGATGAAGATAGATGCCCTGCGCCGTTACAAGCAGCGTGAGGTGCTGCGTATCGGCGTGATGGACATTCTGGGTGTGCTGGACCTGCCGGAAGTGGCGCAGGCTTTCAGTGACTTCGCCGATGCCTGTGTGCAGGTAGCGTACGAAATGGCGCATGAAGAGCTCTCTGTCCGCTACGGGATGACCGGCACCCCCGCCTTAGCCGCCATCGGCATGGGCAAGTTGGGTGGCAGGGAGCTCAACTATTCCTCCGATATCGACCTCATTTTTGTGCATCACGACGAAGTGGGTGTGACGGGCAAACTGACGGGCACGCAGTACGCCGAGCGTCTGGCACAGGAGATAGTCAACGTGCTGGCCAGAAACACCGAGCGCGGCTTCGTCTTCCGGGTCGACCTGCGCCTGCGCCCCGAGGGCAGATACGGTCCTCCCAGCCGTTCACTCAGCAGCTACCGCAACTACTACGAGAGCTGGGCGGAGACATGGGAGCGACAGGCGTTGATTAAGGCGCGTTTTGTAGCAGGCGACCCGCGCGTGGGCGAGGCGTTCGTGCGCATGGCGGAGGAATACACCTACCAGAGCTATGTGCCCGCCGAATGGGTGGAGGACATCCGCCACAACAAACGGCGTCTGGAGCAGAAAGCCGCCCTTGCCGACGAAACGCATACCAACGTGAAAATCGGGGAAGGGGGTATCCGCGATATCGAGTTTGCCGTGCAGTTGCTGCAACTGCTGGTGGGTGGTCAGCATCCCTCGGTGCGCACGGGCAACACGCTGGAGGCTTTGCAACGTCTGCGTCGGGAAGGGTTCCTCACCCCGGAGGAAGCCATCATCCTGCGGGAAAGCTACTGTTTCCTGCGCACCGTCGAGCATCGGTTGCAGATACTGTATGAACAGCAAACCCAGAGACTGCCAGCCGACCCCCGACAGCTGGAACTGCTGGCGCGGCGCATGGGTTTCGAGAACGCCGAATATTTCCGCGAAACATATGACCGCGTCCGTGCGCAGGTGCGCGACATCTTCCTGCGGGTTTTCTACGGTGAGGCGGGCGACCGCGTGATGCAGCAACAGGAGAGCATTCTGCGCGACCTGCTGAGCGCTATCGACGACCCCAGAGCGCAGGAGAAAGTGCGCCAGCATCTGGAGCAAAACGGCTTTCGCGACCCGCAAGCGGCTTTGCGCCTGATGCAAATCCCGCTGATGGGCACGGATGCAGGAATAGAAGAGGCTTCTGGTATCGAGTCTATCGCTCGCGGCGCAGCCAGCCCCGCCATGCGCCAGAGCTTTCTGCGTATCGCACCCGCGTTGATGACCTACGCCTCGCGCAGTCCCTCGCCCGATGATGCCCTGCTGGGCATTGAAACCCTTGCGCTGGCAGTGCCTAACCGCGCGCAGCTCTACACCGCTTTCGCAGACAGTCCGGAGGTGTTGCGCCGACTGGTAGAGCTGGCTGGAGCCAGTCCCCCCACCATGCGCCTGCTCAGCAACCATCAGGAGCTACTGGACACCCTCTTCAGTGAGGAGATTATCGAACATGAACCCAAGGGGCGCGAGCAGATGCGGGATGAACTGCGCCAGCGGCTGGGCTTGCCGGAAGAGCTGCGCCCCGGCACCCCGCGCGGCTATCCGGAGCGGCAGGCACAGACGATAGCCTCCTTCATCCGACGCGAGAGGTTGCGCATCATCGCCCGGGATGTGTGGGGCGAGGCGCGCGGCGTGGATACCGCCAGAGACCTGACCAACCTGACCGAAGCGGTGCTGGAATGCGCGCTGCAGATGGTTCAGGCGAGCGCTATCGAGCAAAACCCCGAGTGGGAAGAGGTGCTTCGCTCGGTAGCGATTGTCGGCATGGGCAAACTGGGCGGATGGGAACTCGGGTACGCCTCCGACGCGGATATCCTGTTTGTGTTTGAACACCCTGCCTCTGTCTCGCACGCCGAGGCGTACGCTGTTACCGCGAAGATGTGCGAGGAGTTCCTGCAGCTGTGCCGATTGGTGCGCGCGCAGGATGTGCCGCTGGAGGTAGATGCCCGGTTGCGCCCGGAGGGGCGTTTTGGAGCCATCGTGCGAACCACAGACGATTACCGTCAGTACTACCTCACGCGCGGTGAAACCTGGGAACGGCAGGCGTTGATTAAAGCCCGCCCCGTCGCAGGTAACCCGACGGTAGGCGAGAGATGGCGTCAGATGGTGGAAGAGGAGGTGGTGTATGCGCGCGGGTTGACTGAAGAGGAGATGGAGTCCATCCGCCACATCAAGCGCAGGGTGGAAAACGAACGCCTCAAACCGGAGTGCCGCTGGCGCGATGTGAAACTGGGGCATGGTGGTATGGTAGACATCGAGTTCACCGTGCACGCATGGCAGCTGCGGGTTGGGAAGCAACACCGCAGTGTGCGCCACACCAGCACCCTCTCCGCCCTGTATGCCCTGCGCATGATTGCGCTGGTCTCACCGGCGGACAGCCGTAACGTGGCGGAGGCTTACCCCCTCTGGAGTACCATACGTAACGCACTTACCCTGCGTCACGGTATACCGCGCGATGTGATACCCGATGATGAGGCGGAGCTAAGGGTACTGGCCCGGATACTGGGCAGGGAAGAGCCGGCGCAGATGTTGCAGGAGTTCGAACAGCTGATGCGCGAAGTAAGAGGGTGGGTGGAGCGCGACCTGTTTGGGGATTGATATTCATGTCTGTGTCTGATTTGCTGTTATGGTTTGCAAGGGATTACGGGCTGGCGCTGCTGGTCGGCTATTTGGTCGGGGGTATCCCCTTCGGCTGGTTGATTGCCAAACTGTGGAAAGGGGTCGACCTGCGCGAGGTGGGCAGCGGCAACATCGGCGCGACCAACGCCTATCGCGTGCTGGGACCGGCAGCAGGTATTATCGTCTTTCTGCTGGACACCGCTAAAGGCAGTGTGCCTATCCTGCTGGGCAACGTTTTCGAGTGGGACGGCATCTCGGCGGGTATCGGCGCGATTGTGGGGCACAGCTTTTCACCGTACCTGCGCGGGAAGGGCGGCAGGGCGGTCGCCACCAGCCTGGGAGTATTCCTCGCGCTTTCACCATGGGCATCGCTTTGTGCATTTGCCACGTGGGGCGTGCTGGTGCTTCTCACACGCTATGTGTCAGTAGCCTCTGTGTTCGGCTCTCTATCCCTGCCGCTGGTGTGGATGTGGGTTTTCCAGACGAACGGTATCGTGCATGGAGCGGCTCTGCTCGCGGCGTTGTGGATTACCTGGAAGCACCGTCCGAACTTCCAGCGGCTGCGGGCTGGCGCGGAACCACGAGTGAATCTTTGGGGGAGACGCTGATGGGGAAAGGACATCATCCATACGTGCAGCTGGCGCGTGAAGCTGTGGAGCACTTCTTGAGGGACAGGGAAATCATTGAGCCGCCTCCCGATTTGCCACCACCTCCGACAGAAAAATGGCAGGGCGTTTTCGTTTCGATACACACTGCGGATGGGCAGCTGAGGGGCTGTATCGGGACGCTGCGTCCGCTACATCCCGACATCGGCAGGGAAATCATCGCGGTCGCGCTGGATGCGGCGCTGAAGGACCCGCGCTTCCCGCCGGTGGACGTATCGGAGTTGCACGACCTGGAGTACACCGTATACGTGCTGCATCCGCCTGAACCGGTGCAATCGGTGGAGGAGCTCGACCCGCGTGTGTATGGGGTTATCGTGTACACGGAGGACGGTCGGCGGGGTCTGTTGCTGCCCGATTTGCCGGAGGTGAACACCGTCGAAAAACAGCTGCAAATCGCCTGCATGAAGGCGGGCATCGCCCCTGGCGAATCGTTCTCGTTGGAGCGGTTCAGGGCGGATAAGTTCGAGTGAGGTAATGATTGCGTGCCGCGTCAGGCTCTTACCGGCTGCACCAGCCTGCCGTCGCGTAGAGAGTAGATGCGGTCGGCGTCCGCCAGCATCTCGGGGTCGTGCGTGACCACCACCACCGCCCCTCTCTCGCGGTAGTCCGCCAGCAGACGAATGACCGCATGTCCGTTGATATGGTCTAACGAGGCGGTGGGTTCGTCCGCGAAGATAATCTGCGGTTGATGCACCATTGCCCGCACCACACACACCCGTTGCCTCTCCCCGCCCGACAGCTTGTGCGGGTAGCGGTTGGCGAGATGCAACAGCCCCAGCTGCTCGAAGAGCTGCAGTGCCCTCCCATACGCCTCGCGGTCGCCCGGCACCGCCACCAGCACATTCTCCAGCGCGGTGAGATACGGCAACAGGTATGGCTGCTGGAACACGAAACCGAACTCACGCCGACGCAATTGCATCCGTTCTCGCTCGCTCATCAGGTGAATCACCCGATTGTGAAAGCGCACCTCGCCACTGGTAGGCAGCTTGAGACCGCTCATCAGGTACAGCAGGCTACTCTTGCCCGAACCGGAAGGTCCCATGATGCCCACGAACTCGCCCTGCCGCACCTCTACCGATACGCGGTCCACCGCCAGTACCACGCGCTCCGCCTCCCGATATGCCAGCGTCACCTCGTCCGTCCACAGCATTTGCCTACACCTTCCGCTCGATCACCAGCACAGGGTCCATCGCCAGCAGACGCGGCCCCACCGACATTGCCGCGAAAGCCAGCACCGCAATCGGCACGGGGATGGTGTACCGATATGCCTGCCAGTCCATCGGCTGCAGCAGCATCCCGCGCGGTTCGAACACCCACCAGTACAGTGCCCACAGGATACCCATACTCAGCAGAACGCCTGTCGTCCAGCCCAGCATGACCAGCAGCGCGGTTTCCCGCACCACGCGCCACAGCAGCATCCCCCGCGTGTAGCCCATCGCGGCAAGCAGGGCGAACTCCGGCAACCTCTGCATGAAGAAGATGTTGGAGAGCATACCCATCATGATGGCAATCACCAGCACCACGATGGTAATCACAATGTTCATAATCAGATACAGGTTTCTCAGCGACGAGCGCAGTTCTCGCACCAGCTGCCCGTATGTGAACAGCCGCACCTGTCGCTTGTCCAGAGCTTTGTCGAGCCGCCTGTCCAGTTCGGGTTGCTGTTGCGGTGTGGGCGCGGCAACCACAATCTCTTCCAAAGGGGGGAAATAGTGCTTTTGCACGAACTCTTTGGAGATAACGGCGAACCAGTTCTCGCCGTCCAGCAGCCCCACCAGTTTCGCCGGCACGGGGGCGAAGCTGTCTTCTATGTTGGGCGCGAGTACCACATCACCGATTTTCAGGTTGCGGTTACGCGCAATGCCCACCGACAGCGCGCACGCCGCTTCGCCCTCGCGCGGCAACCTGCCCTCTACCAGCCTCATGCGGGTCAGGCGCAACATCTTCGGCATATCCTCCTGCGTTAAGCCGAACAGCACGAACGGAAACTTGCCGAAGATGGTGTGGATGTTGGTGAAGCACACGCTGATACGGTAAATCTCTCTGGCAAGCGGCTCGGCGCGGATGGTCTGTTCCGCTCTGGGGTCTACCTGATTGCCATTGCGCGGCACTGCCACCAGAAAATAGCGGTTATAGCCGTATACGGTGAGCACGGTGAGGTCGATACTGCGGATAATGGTGACTACCGTGCCTATCAGCACCACCGACAGCACAATAACCAATGCCATCGGCGCGGTACGCGAGAGGTTGCGCCGAAAAAAGAGCCACGCGGAAAGCGGATTGGTCGCTGCCAAAACAGCCGGAATAGCTTCCCTCTTCTCTGCCGTCTGCATACTTCCAGTATACTTGAGCGGGGGGGAGCAAAATCAAGGGAAGCTGGCTACCAGTCGCTCCTTCGGTACTCGTTCCACACCTGACGGTACTGTTCGATGGTCTGTCGGGCGATGCGCTTCCAGTTGTACATGGTCTTCACGCGCCGGTATGCCTCTTTCACCATCTCCTGCGCGCGGTCGGGGTTTTGCAACACTTCGAGGATGCCCCACGCGAGGCTATCCGAGTTGTTCAGCCAGGTGACGATGCCCGTCACGTTGTGCTCGACCACCTCTTTCAGTCCGCCTGCGTCGGAGGCTACAACGGGAATACGCGCTGCCATCGCCTCTAACGCCACAATGCCAAACGGCTCGTACAGGCTGGGGAACACCGCGACGTCGGCGATGCGGTAGATGCGCAACAGCACATCGTCGGGCACGAAGCCCGTGAAATACACATGCGGGGCGATACCCAGCCAGTTCGCCAGCTGCACAAGGTGGTCGCGATATCCCCCGCCCACAATCAGCAGCTTCACTTTCGGATACACCACGCGCACTTTGGGCAACGCTTCCAGCAGGATATGCGCCCCTTTCTCGCGCACCATCCTGCCGACAAAGAAGAGAATCTTTTCGTCAGGGGCAGCGTAGTTGTGGCGGAAGGCTTGCCTCTCGGCTTCATCAAACTTGAACTCAAACTTGGTGGTGTCCACGCCGTTCGGAATCACCACAATCTTATCCGATGGTGTTTGCAGGGCAAATTCCACCTCGCCTTTCATATACCAGGAACAGCATATCACACGCCATGCCTCGTAGCTGAGCTGCCACTCCACGCTGGCGATATAGCGCTGCAGGTCGTTATGCAGTCCGTTATTCCTTCCGTACTCGGTGGCGTGGATGGTGGCGATGAGCGGCAGGCGATAGGCGTGCTTCAGGTAAGCACCACTGTAGTGCGCCAGCCAGTCGTGCGCATGCAAAAGCACTCCGTCAGCAAAGGGGCGCGCCTTGAAGGGCTTGTCCTCCTGCAGCCAGCTGTTCAACAGTTCCTCCGCTTTCGCCTGCATCGACCGGTTGAGCAGCTGAACCCAGTGCACAAAGTCGTTGGCGTGTTCGGTGACCGGCACCCGGTGCACGTGCAGCAGGTCATGTTGCCGTTCGTAGGCAGGCGCACCGGGGAACTCGGCGGTGATGACATGCACCTCTACGTCTTCTTCCGCCAGTGCGTGCCCCAGCTCGTACACATGCCGCGCGATGCCTCCGACTATCTTCGGAGGATATTCCCACGAGAGCATGATAATGCGCATTCTTTTCGTTGAACCTCCCGCTTAGAATCGTCCGTCCCTGACCTCATAGTGCGTGGGCTTGTTCAGGGTCGGAAGTCCCTGCATCACCCAGTGCGCCACCCACTGGATGACAGTATCTACCGTCACCGCTGGATAGCCGAACAGGCGGTGCGCTTTGCTCGCGTTGCTGAGAAGAGCGGTATCTGCCTCTGCCCCTTCAAAGCGCGGTTGCTTGCCCATCAAATCGCCCAGTCGCCCTGCCAGATAACGGATGGAGAGCGTTTCGGGACCGGTAGCGTTCAGCACCAGCGGCGGCGACTGCGCCAGCGACAGACACCGCAACGCCCACGCACAGGCGTCGCCCTGCCATACCACGTTCACACAGCCCATCGCCAGCGAAACAGGCTCGCCCGCCCATACCTTCTGCGCCACATCTAAAATGATGCCGTAGCGCAACTCCACCGCATAATTCAGGCGATAAATGACCGCCGGCGTGCCATAGCGTCCGGAAAAGTACTGGAACACCCGCTCTCTGCCCAGCGCAGATTGCGCATACTCGCCGATGGGTTCAGGAGGAGTCTCTTCGGTCGCGCCGCCACCTGTCACCGGCACCAGTGGGTACACGTTGCCGGTAGAAAATACCACGATTCGCGACTGGCGATACCGGCTCGCCACGTAAGCGGGCGCGACAGTGTTCATCGCCCACGTGAGCGGCTCCGCGCCGGTGGTACCGAACTTCATCCCCGCCATGAACACCACGTTGGGGGCATCGGGCAGTCGCTGCACCGCTTCCGCGTCCAGCAGGTCACAGGCGATGGTCTGTATCCCAGCCTGTTCCAGCTGGTTGCGCATCTCCGGTTGCGAAAAGCGGGCAACACCGATGACCCTCGCGGTATTGCCCGCCTCGTCCATCGCGCGACGCGCCATGCGTGCCAGCGTCGGGCCCATCTTTCCAGCCACACCCAGTACCAGCAGGTCGCCCTGTAACTCGCGGAAAAGCTGCACCACCTCCGGTGTGGGGCGAGAAAGACGTTCTTCCAGCTCGTCTATGCTGTGGATAGGCGGTTGCGACATGCTTGCTTTGCCTGCTATCGTGAGATTGCTCCTCCGTTTGCGATACGGTTCCTTCTTAACCTGCGTGCTCCTTCAGCCAGCCGTAGCACTTCGCATAGCCGACCCCACCTGCCGCCTCGGGACCTTCGTATTCCGCACAGTAAACGCCGCTGTAGCCAGCCTGTTTCAGGCAGTTCAGGGCGTACAGGAGGTCTATCTCGCCATCGCCCAGCGCCGCACCGCGATACTCTGCGAAACTGCCAAAGCCATCCTTGAAGTGCGTGTGCTTCACATACGGAGCCATCAGCTCGTAGATGCGTTTGCACACCTGCAGGTCGTGTCCGTACCAGCGGTAGTTCATCGTGTCCAGATTGGTGCCGATGAGCGGGTGGTTGACGCGCTGCAACAGCATATACAGGATGGTGTAGTCGTTGGTGATGTAACCGTGATTGTCGATTGCCAGCGCGACGCCCATCTTGTCCACGAAATCGAGACATCGCTGGAAGCATTCGGTCAGCGCGTCCAGCCACTTCTGGCGGGGAACGCTCTCTTTGGGCGCGCCGCCTTCACTGCGTACCACCGCCTCCTCGCTCAGGATGCGTGTGAGCCCACAGATACGCTTCATGCGCTCCACCTGATAGCGGATGGCTTCCTCGTCGGTTTGCAGGAAGTCGTTGCCCGCCGCCAGCGCGGATACCTTCAGCCCGTACGACTCCACCAGCTTGCGCACCCGCTCGGCGTTGGCTTCCGGGTTGTCGACGTCGGGTGTCCACACATCGTTGATTTGCAGCTCCACATATTGATAGCCCGTCTCCGCCGCGAATCGCAGAAACTCTTCGAACGAAAAGCCGGGCCAGTTATAGTGAATCACGCCGATTTTCGCCACTGTATTCCTCCTTCTGAGAATGGATGAGTTACTGTTTTGCCTCGATGCCCTGCGCTTCCTGTTTGCGCTGTTCGAACATCTTCTTGTAATCCTCCAGCGAGATGTAGCGCGAGGGGTCTTTGAACTTTGTTCTGTCCAGCACCACGATGTCCAGCCCCGAGTTCACGAAGCCTTTCTCATCCGCCTGCGGGATGCCTTTCCCCTGGGCGAGGTTATACAACATCTCCACGCTCTTCGCGCCCCAGTCGAACACCTTTTGCCCGATGCACACCTGCACATAGCCTTTCTCAATCCAGGTCCAGGGGTTACCCTCCAGCGGGTCTACCGCCACCACTTTGGTCACGCCTGGCTGGATACCGTTCAGCCCGGTTTTGGTGAACAGCGGCCATCCGCCTACCATCGCCCAGCCGGCAAGGTCGGGATGTTGCTGCATCACGCTGTTGATGAGCGACTCGGCGCGGGTGGCGTCGTCGTTGCAGTAGACGGTGGTCACGATACGGATGTCGGGGTATGCCTTCAGCGCGTCCTGCACGCCTTGAATGCGCATGGTGAGGTTCTGTGCTCCCTGCACGCCCGACAGGATAGCCACCTTGCCCTTGCCGTCGATGAGTTTCGCCAGCTCCTCGCCCATCGTTTTGCCCGCCTCATAGTCATCCATGCCGAAGAACGCCTGCCGTTTGCTCTTCGGCGAATCGCTATCCCACGTGACCACCGGAATACCCTGTTCCACCGCCCTGTCGATGACACGGCGCATAATCTCGGCGTTCACGCAGGAAACAGCGATGCCGTCCACCTTCTGGCGCACGTAGGTTTCGAAGATTTGCGCCTGCTTGGCTTCGTCGTTTGTTTCCGGGGCGTTCCAGTAGATTTCCACATTACCCAGTTTGGCGGCAGCACCCAGCGCGCCCATCTTGGCGTAGTTGAACACGGGGTTATCCAGTTGCTTGGGGATAATGGCGAACCGAAAAGTCCTCTGGGCGTTGCCGGTTTGTGTGGACGTCGCGGGCGAAGTGCTCTCTTTGCGGGAACACCCCACCATCACCACAGCCAGAATGAGTCCGAGTATGTAGCAGCGCATGTCGCACGCCTCCCTTCCATCCAACAACTTGCATCTGTACATTTTGCGCATCGAGCAGGGGCTTCCTGCTCGGCGGGAGAACATCTTCATACTTCCTTAAAGGGGATTTGTGCATCTCGCGAAAAAAACAGGCAGGAAAATACAACTGGTAACTTGAATAATCCGGTGCGGTAGTGTTACAATAAAACCACAAGTCCGGCAATATTGCGGTAGTGGTTTCCCGAAAGGGGATTGTGTGTTCGGGTAACACCTGCTTGAAGGAGGGGTTGGGTTGTCCCACCAGCCAACAGGTGAACTGGCAACTGCCAAAGGCACCATTGGGCAGGTACCTGCCGAGCAGATTGAGAAGGTCATTCGCCAGCTGCGCGATGTCCTCTCGGCTCGCGTGGTGGTGGACAAGCACGGAGCAATACAGGAGATCCACGCACTGGTCTCCGCGAATCGCTCACCCAAGCAGGTGGTACGTGATATCGAATCGGCTCTACTGGCATCGCATGGGATCGTCGTGGACCACCGCAAGATCAGTGTTGCTCAGATGCAGGGTGCCCTGCTGCGCTCTCTGCGAAATCGTCTCCGCATCGCAGATGTAGAACTCACCGTCAACGGTACAAAGGCGGAAGCCACCGTGCATCTGCAACGTGGCTCCGAAACCTTCATCGGACAGGCTGCCGGGCAGGGGAGCCAGTCCAATCAGCTGCGTTTAATCGCCAGCGCCACGGCGCGCGCTGTCGAACAAGCCTGCAATATGACCGACCAGATTGCCGTCGAGGACATCAACCCGAACGTGATGGTAGCGGGCAGGCAAATAGTAGTCGCCGTGGTGAACATGTTATCGCAATACGGCGAGGATATCCTCACCGGCTCGGCTCTGGTGCGCAACGATTTGAACCGTGCTGTTGTTAACGCCGTTTTGGACGCATTGAATCGCCGGACCGCAGCTCTCCAGGACGAGTAGCCTCCAGACAATCGCATAGAGCCTGTTGTAGCCAGCAGCGTGGCTCGGGCCAGGGTGGCACTGAAGCGGAGTGAGTGTCTGTTCGCTTAGCGGCGCGAACGGAACACTTGATGGAGGTTGCTCTCAGTTGAAGTACTGGTTGACCATGTTGTTGCTCCTGGTGGTGTGGGCTACCACCTATGGCGCAAAGCTGGAGATCTACCCGCCACCCAAACCACCACCGCCGCCATCGGCTACCTACTGACATGGACTGTGCCACCGCCCGCAGCTGCTGGCTACCACAGGCTCTGGCAGAGACGAAAAGGAGAAGGGTCATGCGGGACATCCCGCCCAGGTGGCGCGATTTTCTCATGCGTTACTACCATCACAGTATCATCCTGATAGCGGCGGGGTTAGCCATCGGCTTTATGCTCAGCACGCCGCCAGCGGAGTGGTTGCCATTTGGGGCAATTGCGATACTGCTCTTCGCCGTGGTGACCGAAATGCTGCCGGTTTCCCTGCTGCACGGCGGCACACAGGTCACTCTGGGCTTCCCGATTGTGTGTACCGTCATCGCTATGTACGGTACCGTGCCTGCCATGGCGGTGGACAGCCTGCCCACCCTGCTGGCTGGAGTGTTACTGAATCGCTCTTATCCCCTGCGTCATCGGCTGCGCTGGGGGCTGTTCAACGCTGCACAGTCCGCTATCAGCGCGGGTACCGCCGGAGTGGTATATTACAGCCTCAGCGCGAGTGCCGCCGCCCTTCTGACGGTGCAAACATTGCTGGCTCTGACCCTGGCAGCGGCAGTATATCTGGTGGTCAACGCTCTGCTGGTGTCGGTAGCCGGTGCGTTATATCACCGCGAACCGTTGCCGAACATCTGGCAGCACAGCCTGCGTATCGTGATGCCCACATACATCCTGGTGATGCCCCTGTCCATTTTGCTCATACTCCTACTACGCACCTACCACGTTGCAGGCTTTGCGCTGGTGGCAGTGCCCTTCCTTGCAGCGCGCGAGTGCTTCCGGCAGCGGATTCAGCAGATACGCAACTACCGCGAGACAATCCGTGCGCTGGGCTTGCTGGTACAGCATGCTCATCCCTACACTTCGGGACATCTGCAACGCGCTGGACGGATGGCTGTCAGCGTCGCTACCCGCCTGGGCGTTCCGGCTCGCCATATCGAGCTCTTGCCAGAGGCAGCTGTGTTGCACGACCTCGGCAAGGTAGGGGTCGACGAAGCGGTGCTGAATAAGCTCACCGCGCTGACCGATGCCGACTGGCAGATGATTCGCTCCCACCCTCTGAAAGGCGCAGAGGTCATCGGCGGTATCAAGCACATCGAACCGGTTGCGCTGTGGATTGCCCTGCACCACGAACGCCCCGACGGAAAAGGCTATCCTTTCGGTTTAAAGCTGGGCGAAATCCCCATCGAAGCGCAGATTATCGCTGTGGTGGATGCCTTCGATGCTATGGTAGGCGATAACGAAAAGGGAGAACAGCGTCCCTACCGCAAGCCCAAGACGGTGCCGGAAGCTATTGCCGAGCTGCAAAAAGGTGCGGGAACGCAGTTTCACCCTGAGGTGGTCAGGGCTTTTCTCGACGCGCTGGCAGCAGGAGACTTTGGCGTCGAGCACGCTGAACAAGCCATACTGGTGATGGCACAGAAGCAGGCGGTGGCATGAGCTTCACGACTTTCGTCTATATCGTGGTAATGGGTAGCGTCGCCTTCCTGTGCTACTATGCTTTGCTGTGGCTGCCCAGACAGATTCGCCGCGATTACCGTCAGGGCTTGCAGGCGCTGGCGAGAACGGTGGAGATACGAGAGCACGGTACCACCGGCATTGCGCGACTGCGAGCGCACTATGCTGTGGAGATCGCCCGACGCATGGGGTTGCCGGCGCGGGCAGTACAGGATGTGGAGTTCGCTGCACTGTTGCAGGAGATTGGCAAGGTGAGCATCCCCTACGCCATTCTGAACAAAGAGGAACCCCTCACCGCAGACGAGCAGGAGGTGCTGAAACTGCATAGCGTGCTGAGCCAGCGCATGGTGGAACAGGTGCCTTCGCTGGCGAGACTGGCATCATTCATCCGGCATCACCATGAGAACTGGGATGGCAGCGGCTACCCTGACGGGTTGCAAGGAGAGGAAATCCCTCTGGCTTCGCGAATCCTCCATATTGTGGGCGACTACGCGGAGGCTCTGCGCGGGAAAGACCTGGATAATGCGGAAATACGATGGCAGGCAGTGCAGCAGATAGAACACAGCAAGGGTATCCATTACGACCCGCGCGTCTTCGACGTGTTCCGCGCCATTGTTCAAGCGGAAACATTTAGGCAAACGAACCTTTTCTATCATGAACGGTGTGCCTGAACGCCCCTTCAGGGTGGTACTGCTGGGGATTCTGGCGGTAGCCTTTCTGCTTCGCGCAACGGGTATTCGCTGGGGAATACCTGATACTTTTCACTACTTCTCGTTCCACCCCGACGAGTGGGTCATCCTGGGCCACACGCTGGGGCTGAACTTTCCACAGGGACAATTTGACCCGCAGTTTTACAACTACGGCACAGTGTATCTGTATCTGCTGCATCTGGCTATTCTGATAGGCACGACCTACGGATGGCTGACCTTCCCCAACGACATTGCGCAGTATGAGGCTGTTGCAGGACTTTACCTGACCGGTCGGTGGTTGTCTGTAGTGGCGGGAGTGCTGACCTGCTGGCTGGCGTGGGAGATGGGAAAGCGGCTCTGTGGGTACCGGTGCGCCGCGGTAGCCTCTTTTCTGCTGGCAATAGTAGCCCTGCACACTCTGCACTGCCACTTCCTCACTACCGACGCCACCGCCACCCTGCTCACCACGGGCGCCCTGCTCGCTGCGCTGAACCTGTATGAAAACGGGGGAAGACGCGCACTGATAGTATCGTCGGTGCTGGTCGGGCTTGCCGCTGCCACCCGCTATAACACCGCGCTGGTGGGGATAGCTCCGTTGCTGGCGCTGTGGTTGCGTTCCAGAGAACATCGTGAGGCGTGGTTGGGAAGGGCGGTGTCTCTCGCGGTGTCCAGCGCGGTGGCTTTCCTGATTTTCTGCCCGGGCGTATGGCTGAACCCCGAAAAGTTCTGGAGCGACTTCGGATACGAGGCAAAGCACGTGCGGGAGGGGCACGGGCTGGTGTTCGTGAACACCGGACCGGGCTGGGTATACCACTACTGGACGAACCTGCGTTTTGGACTGGGACTGCCGCTCCTGCTGCTCAGTACGCTCAGCATGCTCATCGCCCCCCTCTCTCGCCGTCCAATGGTCATCATCTTGTGGGTGTTTGTGCTAGCGTACTATCTATTTCTGGGTTCGTTTGCGGTGCGGTTTGCGCGCTACCTGCTTCCCATCCTGCCTCCCTTACTGGTGCTGAACGCGTGGCTGGTCGCCGAGGGCTGGCGAAACACCCGGCAGATGGGCCGGGTGGTGGTAGCAGCGGTGACGGGAGCCATTGTCCTGTATACATTCCTCTGGGGCGCAGCGGTGGTGTTTACCCTGCTGCAGCCCGACCCGCGCCTGCAAGCACTGGAGTGGATACGGCAGAATCTTCCACAGGGCACACGCATTGGCTTTGCCACTATTCCCTGGTTCTACACGCCACCTCTCAGTCCATACTGGGGCGAGCTGCAGCCCTCGCGCAGGGCGGAGCGCGCCCGGGAGGTGCAGGAGTATCGCCTCCTCGTGCCTCGCCAGGAATGGGATAGGAACGTGCTCCGGCAGGCAGAGGCAGTGGTGCTGAGCCAGTTCGAAGTGGACGACGCGATACGGGTGCGCCACGCGCCTGCACTGGCGTTTCTGGATGAGCTGAACCGTTCCTTCCGTCGGGTGGCGCAGTTCGATACCACTTTTCGCGTCGGCGGCATCCGCTTTGGCAAGCGCAACGTACCACACGATATGCTGTATCCCTTCCCGCGTATCGAAGTATGGAGGAGAGAGTAGGGAGGCGTCGTTTGTCTCAACCGCGTTCCGACTGGTTGTTTCTGGTATTGCGTGGGCTCGTATTGCTGGTACTGGGCTGGGCGCTCGGCGCGCTGTACGGGCTGACCAGCCTCGGCTTTCTGGCGGTTTTCCTGCCCATCAGTGGGACATTACTGGGCTTTTCCCCGGAGCGAGCGACGGCGGCTGGCTGGATAACTACACTGTGCGCTTGCGTGGGCGCGCTGGTAACGTTTAGTCAGGAACTCTCCGTCCAGTCGCTGATTCTGGTTCTGTGGGGGGCCTATATCTTCGGGGGACTGGTGGGCAATGCGATATTCCCCCGTCGCTGGCGCATCTCCCTGCAGGCATATCTGCTCCTGCTGCTGATGGCAGTGGGGGCAGGAATGGCATGGCAAGCCCATCCTGCGCTCTCTGACGGGGTGTTCCGCGCAGTGGGGGCACGCATTACCCCTCCGCCACAAAGTGCATGGCTCGTTGTGTCTTTGAGCGGCGGGATGGCGGGATTACTGGGGGGCATGTCGGGTCTGGGTGGGGGATATGTTCTGGTACCTGCGCTGATATTTGCGGGTCTTGCGCCGCATAGCGTCCTGTGGCTTTCGCTGTGGCTGATGCTACCTCTGGCGATGATCAGCGGGGTTATCAGTATCCAGCGCAGCACGCTCTCGTGGTCGCAGGAAGGGTGGTTGGGAGCGGGGGCGCTTTTAGGTGGGGTGGCGGGCGCCAGCTGGGCGTTGAGTTTCAGCGCAGGCATGCTGGTGCTCTGTTTCGGCGTGGCGATGACGGCAATCGCGTTTGTCACTTGGCGGGTTGTGTCTCTGGTGGAGCGAGCGTCTTCGCCAGGGGACGATTCAACGCGTGGAGCAAGGCGTTGACCGCTGCGCGATACACATTGTCCCGTACCAGCGCAAAACCCGATAACAGCTGACTGCCCGTGGTGGTTTGCCATTCCACGACTGCCATCACCCCCTCGATTCTATCGCCTCTCTCCTGAATGTCTAAAGACACTCTGGAGACGTGCTCAATCTGGACAGTGCCCATGTTTGGCAGGAGAGCGGTAAGTGCCTCGCGTGCTGCTTGCACCATGAGCGATTCTGGAGGCTGTTTGGCGTCGCCTCGCGCCTGTCGCGAAACACGGGTGTTTCCCAGAGCCAGTTCCACACCGGCTTCCGCCTCTTTACCGTGCGCCACGTAGCTGATACCGGTCACCTGTATGCGCGGCTCTGGGCGTTCTTCCGCCTCCGCAGGAAACAGCGGCAGCTGTAGCGTCGCCAGAGTGCCCTTCCGCTGTTTCATCTGCAAGCATAATCGGCTGGCGCGCACGATAAGGTCATCTACCGTCGCCGCGTAGTGGACATCCTCGCGCTCGCGGGTGCGCCGTCCGCCGAACACACCGTACGATACCGAAATCGTCTCGCGCACGTGAGGTAACTGTATCTCTTCCACCCTTCGGGCGATGCGCGCAGCGAGCTGCTGCGCTTCGTCAAGCATGTACAGCGTTGCCACCGCGAACTCGTCGCCACCGTAACGGCATAGCACCGTTAGGTCGGGGTCCAGCTCGCGCTCGATAGTGCGTGCCACCTGTTCCAGCACGCGGTCACCCGTCACGTGGTCGTACTGCTTGTTGAACTGACCGAAGCGGTCGATATCGAAGAAGATGATGGAGATTTCGTGTCCGGTGCGCAGCTTGTCGATGCTCCACTCACGCAGCGCGTCCTGCCAGGGGAGTTTGGTCAACGGGTCGTATGAACGCGAAACCACCGGCAGGAGGTCCATCGCACGCACCATTCCCACCAGTGAATCGCTGACCACCACGATAACGTCCGTCCCTTTTTGTAGCAGATTCGCCGCAGCTTCCCGAATAGGCATCTCCGCATCCAGCACAAGTACGTCGGTCGCCATCACTTCCGACACGGGGACGGTCTCAGGAATGCCCAGCATTTGAACGGCCCTGACCACGCCCACCACCTGGTCTCCTTCCATGACAGGCAGCACGTCCACCTTATAACCGTGCATCAGCACCAGGGCGGTTTTTACCGTATGTGATGGGTTTACCCAAACTGGCGACGAATGAATCAAATCCTTGAGTTTTTTCATGACCGTCTGCGCTTTTCGGGATTGTCCGCCCCCATTATAAAACAGGCCGCGAAGCAGGGTAAACGGGAATTCTACCGGTTTTTGCTTTACTATCGGTCAAAAACGTTATTTCCGTCACTCTGTATTCAGCAGCGCAGAGACAAACTCTTCTGCGTCAAAATCTTCGATGTCCTCAGGCTTCTCTCCGACACCGACCAGCTTGATGGGCACCTTCAGCTCGTCGTGAATGGTGATGACCGCTCCGCCTCGCGCTGTGCCGTCCAGCTTTGCCAGCACGATGCCCGTCACTTTCACCGCCTGCAGGAACTCCTGCGCCTGGCGGATGGCGTTCTGCCCGGTGGTGGCATCCAGCACCAGTAACACCTCATCAGGGGCGCGCCCCAACGCCTTTTCGGTAACGCGGTATACCTTCTTCAACTCCTCCATGAGATTCGAGCGGGTGTGCAGGCGTCCGGCGGTATCTGCCAGCACGTAGTCCACACCGCGGCTGCGGGCGGCGGCGATGGCATCGTAAATCACGGCGGAGGGGTCTGCCCCCTCCCGATGCTTGATAAGCGTCGCGCCCACGCGCTGTGCCCACACTTCCAGCTGGTCGATGGCGGCGGCGCGGAAGGTATCACCCGCTGCCAGTATCACGCTCTTGCCCTGCTGCCGCAGGCGATACGCCAGCTTGGCGATAGAGGTGGTTTTGCCGACGCCGTTGACGCCCACGAACAGGTAAACCGTCGGCGGCTCGGAGGAGACGGTCAGGCGGGCGTTACCGTTGGATTGCAACGAAGCCAGCAGGCTTTGCTTCAGCACCGCCTTCACTTCGGAGGGTTCCTTCAGCCGCTGTTCGCGCACCGCCCGTCGCAGGTCATCCAGCACCTGCATGGTCGTATGCACGTTGATGTCGGCGGTCAGCAGCACCTCCTCCAGCTCCTCGAACAGCTCCTCGTCGACCTTACCACGCCCCGTCAGGAGCGTATCGACCTTCTGCAGGATGCCTTTGAATATTCCCAAACGCATAGACGTTGTTCACCTCAAGACAGTTTCTCTAATTTCGCCATCGATGCCAGCAGTTGTTTGATGCCCGCATTGGGGAAGACCACCGTCAACAGATGGTCGTCCTTTTGCGATTCGCACTTCATGATGACCCCCTCGCCGAACTTGTGATGTCGCACTCGCTGTCCTATCCGATAGGCTTCGGCAGGTTTTGGTGCGGCAGGGCGGGCAGACGGTGCGGACGGAAGCGGATGCGCCAATTCGGCAGGGCTCCAGTAGAGCTTTAGCCCCTCGGGGATGTCGTGCAGGAAGCGCGACTCAAACATGCTGTTGGTCGTGCCGAACACACTGCGCAGGCGGGCATGAAGGATATGCACCCGCTCCTTCGCACGGGTGATAGCCACGTAGCACAGGCGACGCTCCTCTTCCACGTTGGGGTCGTCGTTGATGGAGCGGATGTGCGGGAAAAGCCCCTCCTCCATGCCCACCAGAAACACGACGGGGAACTCCAACCCCTTGGCGGCGTGCACCGTCATCAGCGTCACGCGGTCGCTGTCTTCCTGCAACGAGTCCACATCCGCCACCAGCGCGACGCCCTCCAGAAACCCTGCCAGGCCGCGTTCCGCCTCGGGGCTGGCGTCGAACTGCTGCGTGGCGGTGAGCAGCTCGCGCACGTTCTCCACGCGGGACTGCACTTCGGGGTCGCGCGGGTCGCCCAGACGCTGCAAGTAGTCGGTGCGCTTCAGCACCTCGTTCAGCAGGTCAGTGACGGACACTTTATCGCGCAGGGCACGCAGCTGCTGTATCAACTCGCGAAACTGAGACACCGCACCGTAGGCTCGCTGGGTCAGGCGGTTCGAAAGGCTGGGATGCTCGATAGCCTCCCACAGGCTGATTCCCTGCTCGGCAGCCAGCTGGCGGACGGCGTCGATGGTCTGCAGTCCGATGCCACGTGTTGGCACGTTGATGATGCGCAGCAGGCTCACATCGTCGCTGGGGGACTGGATGACCCGCAGGTAGGCGATGACGTCTTTGACCTCTTTGCGCTGGTAGAAGCGCACCCCGCCCACTATCTGGTAGGGGATGCGGTAGTTCAGGAAGACCTCTTCAAAGGTGCGCGACTGCGCGTTGGTGCGATACAACACCACGAAATCGCCGTACTTGCGCCCCAGCTGCTGCACGCTCAGCGCGATATGCTGCGCCACCACCATCGCTTCCTCTCGCTCATGTTGCACTTCGGTCACGGTGATGGGCAGTCCGTCGCGCCGTTCAGACCAGAGGCGTTTGGGCGCGCGGTGCAGGTTCTTCTCCACCACGTGGAAAGCGGCGTCCAGAATGGGCTGGGTGGAACGGTAGTTCTGCTCCAGCTTGACGATGTGCGCGTCGGGGAAGTCGCGCTCAAACGAAAGGATGATGCTCACGTCCGCCCCGCGCCACGAGTAGATGGACTGGTCATCATCGCCCACCACGCACAGGTTGCGGTGCAACGCGCTCAAGTGCTTCACGATGCGGTATTGCGCGCGGTTCACGTCCTGAAACTCATCCACCAGCACGTGCAGGAACCGTTTCTGGTACCGCTCCAGCACGTCGGGATGTTCCTCGAACAGCTGCACCGTCTTCATCAGCAGGTCGTCGAAGTCCAGTGCGTGGCATGCCTCCAGCCGCTCCTGATAGTGCGGATACACTCTGCCCACGATTTGGGTGAAGTAGTCTACGGGCGTATACAGGTGCGGTGGGATGAGTTTCTCCTTCGCGCGGCTGATGAAGTTCAGGATGGAACGGGGCGCGAAGCGCTTCTCGTCGATGTCCAGCAGGCGCAGCACCTCTTTGACCACGCTCAGCTGGTCGTCTTCATCGAACACCACGAACTCGGGGTCGATGCCGATAGTGCGTCCGCTTTCGCGCAGGATGCGGGCGCAGATGGCGTGGAACGTGCCCACCCACATCTGTTGCACTTGCGTCGAACCCACCAGCCGCTCGATGCGTTCGCGCATCTCGTTGGCGGCTTTGTTGGTGAAGGTCACCGCGAGGATGCGCCGGGGCGACACCCCTCTGGTGGAGATGAGGTGGGCGATGCGCATGGTCAACACGCGCGTTTTGCCGCTGCCCGCACCCGCAAAAATGAGAAGCGGTCCGTCGCCGTGCGTTACCGCTTCTCGCTGTGCCTCATTGAGCTTTGCCCATTCGTCCATCCCAGCCTTATTTTACGGGAAACAGCGAAAGGAATCAATGGGCGAGGGTTGAAGTGTTGTAGATGACGGTTTTTATCCATCGCAGCCATATCTCAAAGCCAATGTTGCCCGCTCAGTATCCGAAATGAGCGACATAACCCGCTGCTGCTTTCCCTTGCTGGTGACGAATTGCCGCGACGACATTTAGTTGGTTATCTGCAGGTAGGGCAGGGACGAGTATTACGGTATCCCCCCTTGCAGGATTCCCCGCCTGTTCCGCGAAGAGATTCCACGAACAGTCTGGTGGTAAGGAGGTCGCAAGAAGCCGTGTCGGCACAGGTTTACATCGCTTTCGATCTGGGCGCGGAGAGCGGACGCGCCGTCGCCGGGGTGTATGATGGGCATCGACTCGAACTGAAAACCCTGCACCGCTTCCCCAACACGCCCCTGCGCCTGCCCGATGCGCTCACGTGGAACGTGCTGCGCCAGTATGCGGAAATCCTGCAGGGTATCGAGCTGACCGTGAAGGAGTATGGCGATGCCGTGCGTTCGGTAGGAGTGGATACGTGGGGGGTGGACTTTGGGCTGCTGGACGCTCGCGGCACGCTGTTGACCAACCCGGTACACTACCGCGACCACCGCACGGACGGCATCATGGAGAGCCTGCAGTCGATGGTGGGGGCGGATACCATCTACGATGCCACAGGCATCCAGTTCATGCCCATCAACACGCTGTACCAGCTGGTAGCGGTGCAGCAACAGCATCCGGGGCTGCTGGAATTGGCGGACAGGATACTGATGATGCCCGACCTGTTCCACTACTGGCTGAGCGGGGCGAAGGTGAGCGAGCGCACCATTGCCAGCACGTCGCAGATGATGGACGCACGCACAGGCGAGTGGGCGATCGACCTGTTGCGACACGTAGGGTTACCCACGCACTTCCTGCCGGAGATTGTGCCGCCGGGCACGCGACTGGGCAAACTGCGCAAAGCGGTCGCGATGGAAACGGGCGCGACAGCCGTAGAGGTGGTGGCACCAGGCAGTCACGACACGGCTTCGGCGGTAGCTGCGGTTCCCGCTGCGTTGGGAAGCGATTTCGCCTACATCAGCAGCGGCACCTGGTCGCTGATGGGGGTGGAGCTGTCTGAGCCTCTGATTAACGCGCACACGCGCACGCTGAACTTCACCAACGAGGGCGGCGTCAACAATACCATCCGCTTCCTGCGAAACATCATGGGTCTGTGGCTGGTGCAGGAGTGTCGGCGTGCCTACGCCCGTGAAGGGCAGGACTATACCTACGAGCAGCTCACGCAGCTGGCGGCGGAGGCGCAACCCTTCCGCGTGGTGATTGACCCCGACGACCGCCGCTTCCTGAATCCGCCCAACATGCTGACCGCCATCTGCGAGTACTGCGAGGCAACCGGGCAACCCGCGCCGCAGACGCCGGGCGAGTTTGTGCGGTGCTGTTTGGAGAGCCTTGCGCTGCGCTATCGGTGGGTACTGGAGCAGCTGGAGAGCCTGCTGGGCAAGCGGCTGAGCGTCATCCAGGTGGTGGGCGGTGGCACGCAGAACCGCCTGCTTTGCCAGTTCACCGCCGATGCCTGCAACCGTCCGGTGCTGGCGGGACCGGTGGAAGCCACTGCGGCAGGCAACGTGATGCTGCAGATGATGGCGATGGGCGAACTGAAGGGCATCACTGAGGGTCGTGAACTGATTCGCCGCTCCAGCGAGATTGTGGAGTACATGCCCACGGACACGCAGGCGTGGGATGCGGCATACGAGCGGTTTCTGGGGCTGCTGGAATAGCAAAATGGGGCGGCTGATGGGATTCGAACCCACGACCTCCTGAGCCACAGTCAGGCGCTCTGGACCAGCTGAGCTACAGCCGCCACCGAAAAGGCAGTAGGTTGGCGCCCCCGAGAGGACTCGAACCTCCGACCCACTGCTTAGAAGGCAGTTGCTCTATCCGGCTGAGCTACGGGGGCAGGCGTTCCTGCACATCAGGATTATACCGCAAATTGCCCCCGTTCGCAAGGTCTATGGAGGGTGTTCCAAAAATACCCCAAGTGTAGCCGCAGGCTTCAGCCTGCGCACCCTGAAGAGGGGTACTGTGGGTGATACTGCCATAGCCCGCCCTCTGGATAGACGACAACAATTTTTTGAGCATCCTCCAAAAAACCTTGACTTTATTGATTATCTATGCTAAAGTTTCCCCAACAGACACCATCCTGCACCAGCCAGCATCTACCCTCTACTACGGCCATCGTGCACAAAGTGCCTGTATACAAAACCCTCTGAGAAAGGAGTAAAACCCATCATGCTACGCACTCTCACAAACTGGGGCTTGCTGGCGCTGGGGCTACTAGCTACCATCACCGCCCACGCCCAGCCCTTCACCTATCAGGGTATGCTTAAACAGGCAGGTATTCCTGCCAACGGCAACTACGACCTTCAGTTCAGCCTGTGGACAGCCGCCTCTGGTGGCTCACAGGTCGGTTCCACCCTGACCCTCAGCAATGTGAATGTGGCGTGGGGGGTGTTCAGCGTGGAACTGGACTTCGGCGCGGTGTGGAATGGTTCGGCGCGTTATCTGCAAATTGCGGTTCGCCCAGCGGGCAGTGGGGGTTATACCACGCTGTCGCCTCGTGTGCGGGTGACGCCGACGCCGTATGCAGTGTATGCGTTGACTGCGCCGTGGAGTGGCATCAGCGGGATGCCTGCAGGTTTTGCAGACGGAGTGGACAACGACACCACTTATTTAGCGGGAGGGGGTTTGCAATTGGTCGGGACCACCTTCTCCATCGCGTCGGGTGGGGTGGTCACCAGCATGCTGGCGGATGGTGCGGTGACGGATGCCAAGTTGTCGGGCACAGGGGTGTCGTCTGGCACCTACGGTTCCGCGACGGAGGTGGCGCGCATTACGGTGAACGCGCAGGGTCGGATTACCTCAGCGAGCAATGTGGCTATATCTGGGGTCACTCCGGGTGGTAGTGCGGGTGGTGACCTGAGTAGGACGTATCCGAACCCGACGGTGGTGGGTTTGCAGACGCGCCCGGTATCTTCTACAGCGCCTTCCAGCGGTCAGGTCTTGAAGTGGGATGGTAGCGCGTGGGCGCCTGCGCCGGATGATGCAGGCGGCTTGACGCTTCCGTTTTCCGGGAGCGCGAATGTGGGTTGGGGTGCGGTGTTTTCCATCGTGAACACCGCCCCCAGCGGCGACGCCTACGGCGTGTTTGGTCAGAGCGAGAGCCCGTTCGGTAGTGGCGTGGTCGGCTGGGCAACCGCCACCAGCGGCTCCGGCTGGGGCGTGTTTGGGCAAAGCGCCAGCCCGTTCGGTCGTGGCGTGTACGGCTTGGCTTCCGCCACCAGCGGCACCAACTACGGCGTGTTCGGTCATAGCTCCAGCCCTAATGGTGTTGGCGGCTACTTCCGCTCGGGCGGCAAGGCAGGCGCCCGCATCACGGATCCCAACAACAACTACCATTCCGACTGGCCTGCTACCTGGGCTGGCGGACTGGAGACTTGGGACATCGTCTGCGCCAGCATCAGATACACTGCTCTCGTCGCCCGCTCCGATGAGCGCCTCAAGCGGGAGATTCAGCCCCTGGACACCAGCAACGAACTCCAGCGGCTGTTGCAACTGCGTCCTGTGTCGTACTACTGGCGGGATGAGCGCTTGAGCCAGGAGCGGCAGTACGGCTTTATCGCGCAGGAGTTGCAGGGAGTGTTCCCTGAGCTGGTGGAGGAAGGTGGCGATGAGAAGACCCTCTCGGTGAACTATCAGGCGCTCATTCCGTTGCTGGTGAACGCCTTGCAGGAGCAAGAGGCGCGCATCCATCGGCTGGAGGCAGAACTGCAACAGTTGCGTGCGATACTTGCCCAGAAACGCTAACTTGGGGTCCGTCTCTCGGAGTTGGACGGTAATGAAGTGACGCGGTTTGACTTTGGCGCGATAGGGGATGATTGAGGCAGGGAGATGCCCGGTCTGGCGAGTTCGGGCTGGTGTGTAGTGGCTGATTGCTGAAGGTATTAGCCGAGCGCCACGGGCCGGGCATCTCGTGCGCTGTTGCATCCGCTTTGGGAACCTTCAGGTCGCTGGCGCTACCCGCTACCGCTGAGGTCTCCAATCCCAGGCGGTTCCGGGCGAAGTTTCGCGATATTGCGCAGGCTAATGAATTTTTACAAATTAATCCGGACATAAACCAACGTAGCGTAACAGTTCGGCGGAACCTGCGCCGAACCTGTCTAACCACCGCTGCACTGCCTCCTGCAACCCCTCCCAATCGTCTCTAAAATCGTGCAGGTGCAACACCTCCTGATACAGTTTGCGCCACACCTTCTCTACAGGATTAGTCCACGGAGCATAGGTCGGTAATGCCACCACAACCACCTTGCTGTTTGTCAGAGCAGCCAACACCTCCTCGTGAAAGTGAACCGGCCAGTTGTCCTGAACCACGTAAATCCGTTCCGCATCAGGATAGCACGCCTCTATCCACCGATAATAACGAATCAAGGTCGCACGGTCAAACCGACTGCATTGCCAACTGAGTAAACGCCCAGAAGAAAAATCTAAACTGGCAGCAACCCGCCTGCGCCAGTTCGGGCGCAAACCTTGACGGGCATGGGGCAAATCACTGCCCACCACACCATACCCCTGAGCTACCATCGGGCGACGATAGTAGGTGCACTCATCTTCATACAACAGCACAAAACGACCCGGCTGCGCCGCCACTAATGCCCTTATCGCCGCTACTGCCGCCATCTTCTGGTCGTATTGAGGGTCGGGAGAATGCACATACACACGACCCCGCTTGTAACGAATGCCCAGCCGACGGCATATCTGGTAAATCCCACCTAACGAGTAACCGCGCAGCCACTCCACCTGCTGGTGCACACCCGCTAACCACCATCGGCTCCGGTCAAGACCATACAGCCGGGGCGAACGACGCACTATCTCCTGCAGTTGCCCGGCAGCGGCTTCGGGTGTGGCGTGCTGAGGGGGAAAAAGCGGGCTTGCGCCCGCGTCCCGGTCGCACCTTTAATCCTTCCAACCCCTCTGTCTGATACCGACGCACCCACCGGCATACCGTGTCCTTGTCCCGTGCGCGCAGCAGCCCCTGCTTAGCCACTTGCCGAGCTGACTGCCCGTCGGCTATCTTCAGGATGGCGGCTGCCCGCTCCCGCACGTAGGGTTGAGGATGGCTGTCTCGCACCCGCTCCAACTGCTGTCGTTGCTGGGCGGACAAGTTCAGTTGGGATTTTTTCGGCATGGTTTCTCCCCTCCACAGGTTTTCTCCGTGCAGTATACGATGTCTGCATCAATTTCTAAAACTTCATTAGCCTGCGAGAGCAAAGGATATTTTTTCGTGCCTCCTCAGGTCTATGCGCCGTTGTTGCGATGGTTTGCAATCTTATGCGCGTGCGACACAATCTCCGCAAAAGACGCCGCCGACAGACTTGCACCGCCTACCAGCGCCCCATCGATATGGGGCTGTGCGAGCAGGTCATGCGCATTGTCCGGTTTCACAGAGCCGCCATACAGCACACGAAGCCCGCTGGCGTTCTCCTCACCACACAGCTCGGTGGCGATACGCCGAATCAGTGCACAGACGCGGTTCGCCTCTGGGGCGTCGCACACCTCGCCAGTGCCAATCGCCCAGACCGGCTCGTAGGCGAATACCAGACAGCCAACCTCCGCGGGGTCCAGCCCCTCAATATCCCGCTTCACCTGCGCGGTGATGACGGCATCGGTCTGTCCATCCTGCCGCTCGGCGAGGGTCTCCCCGACGCACACGATGGGCGTCAACCCGTGCAGCAACGCCGCTTTCACCTTCAGGTTGACGGTGGCATCGTTCTCACCGAAGTGCCGCAGGATTTCGTCGGTGAAGTCCGGCTCAGGCACACCGAACCGCCCGCGCGTCTCCGAGTGTCCAATAATCACGTAACTCACGCCCAGCTCGGTCAACATCGGCGGGGCAATCTGGCTGGTGTATGCGCCCTGATCCTTCCAGAACACATCCTGCGCGCCCAGCTTGATGTCTGTGCCGCGCAGCGCCTGATGCACCGCATACAGCGCGGTAAAAGGCGGACAGATGCACACCTCGGCGTTCAGCGCGTCCAGATTGCGGTGTTTCAGCTCTTCGACCAGCGCCAGCGACCACGCTACGGTACCATGCATCTTCCAGTTTCCGGCTATCAGTTGGTCAGGCATCACCCTTCTCCCGTTCTAACGAGATGGTTGTTCTCAGGTTTATATTCCCCTTTGAGAAGGCACTATCCTGTTAACGACGCACCACGTACCGGTGCCTCAAGACCAGACTCTCCCCCGGCGCAAGCGTCTTCACCGGTGAGAACAGCTCCAGGTTCGTGAACTCCCGCCAGGTATACAGGTAGCACTGCCGCACCTGCGAGGGGTCGAATTCGTTCACGATGGTGATTCCTTTCTGTCCCACTGCAATGCCCCACGCGCCCGCAGGCAGGTCTGCCCCGCGCAGGTAGGTCTCGGAGCGCAACGGCATCTCGTGCCAGCTGCCATCCGCTTTACGCACCACAAGGCGAGCAGACGAGTCCTCAGACGATACGCGGAACTGCGGATGCGTGCGCAACACCACGTTCGCAACGGGTTGGTCGCTGCGGTTGGTCAGGCGCGACTCGATCTCTATCGCAGCCTCGTCCGCAGCAAGGGTAATGGTGCGCGTGAGCTGCAAACCGTTGGACAGGTCGCGCGTCACGGTGACGCTACGTCGGTCAGGCGAGACGTTGAACTGATACTGCTCTGACCAGCCGGGCGAGCCAAACGGTTCTCCTGCGTACTCCTCATAGCCCCCGAAGTTCACATATCGGCGCGGGTCGGTACCTTTTTGCAGCGCCAGCCAGTCAATTGCCCCTCGCCAGAAGAGATCTTGCCTCGACGGTTTGTGGTAGAGCCGCCAAATCCGTCCTCCGGGTGCGGGAGTGATGTCCGCAATCAGATAAGGGCTTTCCAGCCGAACGAGATAGCGCGCTATCTGCTCCTCGCTCATCGCGGCGCTGTCTTCCCGGTAGGCTCCGTCGGGGTCTTCCATCAGCCGGCGCACGCGCGGGCACTCCCACCACGGTGTACGGCTCGGCTCGAACCCGATGATGCCCGACAGGGTAACGCCCGGCGCGACCGTCCAGCTTCGCCCGGTGACCCGGGTAATCTGCAGCATCTCTGCCATGCGCCGGTAATCCTGCGCGGTGGGCATCCGCCATGCGTATCCTCGCACACTCTCGTCGGGCACCAGGTCTCTTCCGCGCTGAACGTTCACAAAAAGGTCGGTGAACAGCACCCCCCATTTCTCCCGCCAGATGCGTCGTTTGATAAGCTCACTCTCTGCCAGCGATTCCGCCTTCGCGAGAAGCGGGTAAATCTGCTTGTCCAGCCACTCGCGCGTGAACAGCTCGCGGAAGAACTGTTGCCCCGGTCCGGCGTGGCAGTCCATGACCCCTTCGCTTCTGGACTCAAACGCGCTCTGGTGCAGGCGGTGCACGTAGTCGCGCATCGGCTGCCATGCCTTGCCGTACCACGCTTTGCAGAACTCGTCTATCAGCCTGCGCAGGCTGGCGTCGGGGTTCCACATCAGGCGGGGCATCACGTACGAATAGAGATGCACCAGATGTCCATCGGTCAATCCACAGATGTACACCCCGCGAATGCCCAGCTGCCGGTAGTACTTCAGATTCTCGGCGAAGGCGTAAAGGGCGGGGTAAGGATAGCCCACGTAGTAGTAGGTGGTGGGATACTCGAAGGTGATGATGCCCTGCGCGCCCAGCGGATGTATGGCAATCCACCGCTCCAAATCCGCAATCACGTTGCGCTGCACGTTAACAGGGTGCGACCAGGGACGCGCCTGACACTCTACAATCGCGCAGAAGATAATCAGGTGGTTGGGTTCAGGACGTTCCTTGACAGGCGGCTTGCGCGTGGACCAGTATGCCAGCGTGGTGACAAACTTGCCGGGAAACCGCTTTGCCACTTCGCGTGCTATCTGGTTGTTGAACCATATCACCGCATCGGTGAGGCTGCCGTGCTCCTCGTACCACGCCTTGCATCGTTCGCACTGGCAGAACTGTCCGGTGTCGCCGTAGTGTACGGGGTAGTACACGGGGTCTGGGTCACTTTCGATCCAGCGCAGCACCGCTTCGGTCATTGCCTTCTGCAGACCGGGGTTGGAGAGGCAGTATTGCTGCAGGTGCGGTTCAGTGATGCGCCGCTCGCCGCCAATCTCCGCCAGGTATTCTTTTGGCACGCTGTCGGCAGGCAGCAGGAAGCCCATGGTGTGGTGCCAGAAGCCGCGCGGCGGGATGCCCATCATCTTGGGCACATCCAGGTCGCCTACCTTTGCCTCCCATTCGCCGGGCGACAGTCCCGCGGTCATCGGGTAAATCCTGCCCCACATCGTCCGCCACTCGAAGGCAGGTTTTTCGGTGAGGTTCAGCGGGGCGCGGATGTCCAGCGTGGGCCTGGACGGAACGATTTCCATCTCGGTGGAGTAGAACCGGCAGCCCAGCCGTTCCAGCAACCGGTAAACGGCGTACGTCGTGCCGCGATACCCGCCTCCTGCCGCCAGCAAATTGCCCCCTTTCAGGCGGAGGATAAAGCCATCGGAGCCAAGCGGTTCATACTCCGCATCATCGTATAGAGTGCGTGCTTTTGCAGGGTCGCTCCTGCCCACGTATACCACGCCCTGCGAAGGCAAACCGTTGCCGTTGCCTTCCGTCACCGGTATCTCTTTGCCGGTCATCTCGCGCAGGTAACGCTGCAGCTCACGCGCCGCGGCTTTCTCAATCGGATGCGCCTGCGGATGCACGAAAATGTGCTGAACCTCCATACGCCTGCCTCCTTCCACCAGCGATATCCTGCCCACTTTGCCTGTCTGCCCAGCAGGTTGCGTGACGGCACTTGCCTGCAACCTCACGCCGCAGGTGGTCTCCCCGCTCGTCGCCGCCCACTGGTAGAGTAGCCAGTACACTCGCTCTGGCTGGGGAAAATCACGCGAACGCATGTCGAAAAAACTGGGGGCTACCTCGCCCAGATTTTCTACTGCCAGAGCCACTCTCCGCCCATAGAGCGTGATACCGCGCACGCCGGACGCTATCAGCTGCGTGCCTGCGGCAGAGGTCTTCGGCTTTTCCAGAGGCAAGGGCTGAGGACGCGCCTGCCCATAGAGGCTATCCAGACGGTAGCTGCCCCCCGCGAACTCCTCCGGCGGAAACATCAACAGCGCGAGCTCCACCGGACTGGACTCCATTGGGTGGTCTAATCGCAGGGTGAACCAAACCTGCACGCCGTCCTTATCCACCACTGTGCGGTGGGTAAACTGGGCATCTATCTCGGCGATGCGCCCGGTGACAGTGATACGGTCGTCTTCTACCTGAGTGGTCAGACCGGTGAAATCCGCCTGCGAGAAGTATGCACCGGCGTACCCCGGCTTGAACAATGTGAACCGGCTTCCCGAGACCACAGGCACGCCCCTGTAGCGCACCTCCAATCCGTTTGCGCCCAGCCGCGCCTCGTAATCACCGCGGCGCACCTCCACATCGCCCATCGCCACGCTGAGCGGATAAATCAGTATCCACAGGGCACACAGCCACCGATGCATCGTACCCTCCCTCTGTGCGTTGTCAGGCGCATGATTCGGCATCAGGAGACGCGCTACCTGCCTGGCTCTTTTCTCTGACCTGCAGGACGCCTTCGCTTTCGCGGCGAAGTTTTCAGGCACATCCTCGCATGGAGGTCTTCTGATGCATCCCAAACCGACGCCACAACAGCTTGCCTGGCAGGAAGCGGAACTGAGCATGTTCCTGCACTTTGGTATGAACACCTTTACCGACCGTGAATGGGGCGAGGGGAACGAAGACCCAAAGTGGTTCAATCCCTCGCAACTGGACACCGAGCAATGGGTACAGGTCGCTAAGGAGTGCGGGTTCAAGTACCTCATCCTTACCGCCAAACACCACGATGGTTTCTGTCTGTGGCAAACGCGATACACTGACCATTGTGTCAGGAACAGCTCCTGGCGCATGGGTAAAGGAGATGTTGTACGCGAATTTGCCCGTGCCTGCCAGCAGGCGGGGCTGAAGATGGGTATCTATCTCTCACCCTGGGACCGGCACGAGCGCACCTACGGTGACTCTCCTGCCTACAACCGCTACTTCATCAACCAGCTGACCGAACTGCTCACGCAGTACGGCGAGGTGGCGGAAGTATGGTTCGACGGCGCGTGTGGTGAGGGACCCAACGGACGTAAACAGGAATACGACTGGCAGGGCTACTACGCGGTGATACGCAGGCTGCAACCCAACGCCCTTGTCGCCATCTGCGGACCCGACATCCGCTGGGTGGGCAATGAGGACGGTTACGCCGCGGAAACCGAGTGGAGCGTACAGGACCCTGTACCCGCCTTTCACGGCAACGTGTCGGGCAAGGTGTGGTGGCCCGCCGAGTGCGACGTGTCCATCCGCCCCGGCTGGTTTTACCACGCGCAGGAAGATACAAAGGTCAAATCGCTGGAGCACCTGCTGGATATCTACTTCAGGTCCGTAGGGCGCAACAGCGTGTTGCTGCTGAATGTGCCTCCGGACAGACGCGGACTGCTACCCGACCCGGATGTGCAGAGGCTGCGCGAGTGGCGTAAGGCGCTGGACCGCATTTTCGCCACCGACCTTGCCCGGCGAAAGCCCGTTCGCACCAGCAGCGCACAGCGCGGACACGCAGGTGCATCGGTGGTTGACGGGAAGGGCGACACCTACTGGGTGCCAAACGAACTGCCTGCTTCCCTGGAGATAGACCTGCGCCAGCCGACCGCTTTCAACATCGTGATGCTTCAGGAGTACATCGCGGAAGGACAGCATGTGGAAGAGTACTCCATCGAGGCGTGGACGCCTGCAGGCTGGCAGGAGATCAAACGGGGCACCACCATCGGACACAAGAAACTGGACAGGCTCGCGCCGGTCAACACCACGCGCGTGCGGGTAAACATTCTGAAGTCTCGGGCGCTGCCGTTGATTCGTAACGTGAGCCTGTATTCTGCTCCCGAGGTGAAGGCGGTATGAGAACGACCTCTCAGGAAGACCTCTGGAAAATCTGGTATCGTGAGCCTGCGCCCATAGAAGCACCCACCACCAACGCATGGAAAGACTCGCCCGGCTGGGTGCGTGCACTGCCGATAGGCAACGGCAGGCTTGGCGCGATGATTTACGGCGGCACTGAGGAAGAGCGCATCCAGTTGAACGAAAAGAGCCTGTGGTCCGGACAGCCTCAGGATGCGGATAACCCCGACGCGCCGCGCTACCTGCCCGAAATCCGACGCCTGCTGTTTGAGGGCAAATACGCTCAGGCGCAGCAGCTGGCGGCGGAGAAGTTCGTGTGTCGGGGGGCGGGGTCAGGACATGGCAATGGCGCAAATGTGCCCTTTGGCTGTTACCAGATGCTGGGGGATTTACGCCTGACCTTCGATGGGCATCGCGAGGTGCAGGATTACCGGCGCGAGCTGAACCTGCAAACGGGCATCGCACGGGTGGTGTACCGCGTGGGAAACGTGCGATATACCCGTGAGCACTTCGCCAGTTTGGAAGACCAGGTGCTGGTGATACGTCTGGTGAGCAGTCAGAAGGGGGCGCTGAGCTTTGATGCCACTCTCAGCCGCCCCGAGCGCGGAATGGTGAACGCCGCCGGGCGCACAGAGCTGCTACTGTCGGGTGAGCTGATGGGCGGTCTGCGTTATACCGCGAAGCTCAGGGCCATCTCTGAGGGAGGCAAGGTCACCACAGAAGGACAGGTATTGCGCGTGCGAGAAGCGGACGCGGTGACCCTTCTGCTTGCTGCGGCGACCTCCTACGAAGGCAAGGAGCCTCTCTCGTTGACGAACAAGATGATGCGCGACGCCGCGCGAAAGGATTATAGACTCCTCAAAGATGCCCATCTCGACGCGCACCAGAGGCTGTTTTATCGGGTAGGACTGAGTTTGGGCGGGGAAGAAGCATCGCGCCTGCCCACCGACGAGCGGCTGGAGCGGGTGAAACGCGGCGAGCCCGACCCGCATCTGGTTGCCCTTTACTTTCAGTTTGGTCGCTACTTGCTGATTGCCAGCAGCCAGCCCGGCACCCTCCCTGCCAATCTGCAGGGCATTTGGGCAGATGGTATTCAGACACCCTGGAACTGCGACTACCACACCGACATCAACGTGCAGATGAACTACTGGATAGCGGAGGTCGGCGCGCTGCCCGAATGTGCAGAGCCGCTGATAGAGTTCATTGACCGCCTGCGCGAGCCGGGGCGCAAAACCGCAAGGGTGCATTATGGCTTGAGCGGCTGGGTAGTACATACGGTGACCAACGTGTGGGGGTTCACTTCGCCCGGAGAGCGACCGGAGTGGGGACAGTTCCCCGCGGCGGCGGGATGGTTATGCCAGCATCTCTGGGAACGGTACGCCTTCTCGCTGGATAAGAAGGTGCTGAAGCGCGTTTACCCCATCATGAAAGAGGCGGCGGAGTTCTACCTGCAGTTTCTGGTTCCCGAACCGAAGCATGGCTGGCTGGTGACCGCCCCGTCTATCTCTCCCGAAAACGCCTTTCGCACTGTCGATGGGCAAACCGTCAGCGTGTGCTATGCTCCGACGATGGACATGCAGATACTGCGCGAGCTGTTCACCAATTGTATCGAAGCCAGTCGCATTCTGGGGGTGGATGAGGGCTTTCGCCAGAGGCTCGAGGAAGCGCGCGCCCGTCTCGCTCCCATGCAGATTGGCATACACGGACAGCTTCAGGAGTGGATAGAGGATTTCGATGAGGCGGATCCCGGACACCGGCACATGTCGCACCTGTACGGGTTGCACCCCGGCAATCAGATTACCCCGCGGGGTACCCCTGACCTGGCACGGGCAGCCCGTGTTTCACTGGAACGGCGCCTGGCACACGGTGGTGGACATACCGGCTGGAGCCGTGCGTGGTTGGTGAACTTCTGGGCGCGGCTGGAAGATGGCGAGAGGGCATACGAGAACCTGATGGCGCTACTGAAGCAGTCTACCCTGCCCAACCTGTTCGATACTCACCCGCCCTTCCAGATCGACGGCAACCTCGGTGGAGCGGCAGGCATCGCCGAGATGCTGCTGCAGAGCCACGCGGGGGAGATCCATCTGCTGCCCGCTTTGCCCCGGGCATGGCAGGAAGGCTATGTGCAGGGCTTGCGGGCGCGCGGAAACGTGCGGGTGGACATCTTCTGGAAGGGCGGTAAACTGACCCGCGCGGTGTTGCGGATGGCTGTCGACGGCAGTTACCGCATCCGTATTCCTGCGGGACAGAGGGTGGAACTGGTCACTCACAACGGCAGGCCGGTGCCGTTTGAAACCACCGGCGACGGTACCGTCACCTTGCAAGCAAGAAGCAACCACACCTACAACCTGATAGTGCGGTAGCTTCATGGGATGAAGGTGACCTAACTCCCCAGCCCCCTTCCCTTGCAGGGAAGGGGGCTGGGCTCAAACGGGTAGGTGAACCGAGCCTCCTCTTACGCCCGGCGCAGACGACGGTAGCCAAACCACCCCACCATCAACAGCGGCAGCCAGACAACCGCCCATACCGCCAACCACACAAGAATAGACCACAGCCTTTGCGCAAACGCCACCAGCGCGCGCACCGCATCGGAAGCCACTTTGCCGGTGCTGAACGTTTCCGGGGGAACCAGCGGCTGTGTGCGCGCACTCTGCCTCAGCGTCACCGTCAGAGTACAAAACGCTACCCGATGCGACAGGTAGCGGAGACGACCCTCCAGCCGTTCTATCTCCTGACGTACACGGCTCAGCTCTCGTTCCACCGCCAGCGTGTCTGCCAGCCTGCCGGTGCGCGAAAGGTGTCCCAGCAATCGCTCCTCCGTGCGCTTGAGGTTGCGCAACTGCGCCTCCACATCCACATACTCTTCCGTCACATCTTCCGAGCTGACCTGTACGTCCAGCGGCTTGCCCAGTGACTTGACCGCCGTCAAAACCTCTTCAAATCGGTTGGCAGGCACGCGGAAGGTAACGGTGGCGCTCTCGTTGCCGAGCGCGTCCACCCATTCGCGCAGGTCTGCCACGTAGCCTTTGTTCTCTTTAATCAACGCGGTCAATTTCTCGGTGGCAGCTCTGGTTTCTTTCACTTCCAGGGTGACTGTCGCCGTCTGAATCAGGTATCGCTCCCGCTGGCTGGCAGCCAGCACTGCCAGCGTCATTTCCCCTTGCGATGTTCCTTCTACGCCGAGAGCACTGCCGCCCATGACGGGCGCCCCCATCATGGCCTGAGAGCGCTTCAGGTAAGGCTCGCCCGCAGCAGGCAGACCCACCGCTTCCTCGGACGGCGGCAACAGGTAGGCTGGTCGGGGAACAGTGCCATAAACCCAGTAGCCGACCAGCGCCACCAAGAGCGCCGCCAGTGCCAACACCCCCCATCTCGGCATCCGTTTCATGCCGCCACACCTCCCTCTGTTCGGTTATGCGAATATGGGACGCACCATACGGTGCGAGGGTTACACCGCCGGTGCGTAGACAGCACCCTTGTGGAAAGCGTATAATACAGGCGGAGGTCGATGTGCCATGCAGACCGCACTGAAAACCGAACGGCTGCAAATGAGTTATGAGGAGTTCTTGAAGTGGGCAGGTGAGGACACCTACGCCGAGTGGGTAGACGGGGAGGTTATTTTGCTCATGCCGCCAAAGGAACCGCACCAAACAATTGTCGGCTTGCTGTATTTTCTGTTGCAATCGCTGGCATCGCTTCGGGAACAGAGCAAAGTGATTATTGCTCCCTTCGAGGTGTTTCTACCCAGCCGTCCGTCCTCGCGTGAACCGGACATCATTCTTGTCACCGGGGAACGCTTGCAAAACCTGTCGGAGGAACGTTTTACTGGCGGTCCGGACCTGGTGGTGGAGGTCGTCTCGGAGGACAGCGTCCCTCGCGACCGTGTGGAGAAGTTTCTGGAGTACGAGCGCGAAGGCGTTCGCGAATACTGGCTTATCGACTCGCGCCCCAATCGCGCGACGGTGGATGTATTTGTGCTGGAGCAGGGCAGCTTCGTGCCTCTGGAGGAGAACGACGAAGGCTGGTTCGAGAGCCGCGTGTTGCCGGGCTTTCGGGTGAAGCGGGCGTGGTTCAGCGGGGAGCAACTGCCCGACCCCGCGAGTGCGCTGCACGACATGCTGTCCCCCGAGCTTCGGCAACGGCTGGCTCAGCGGATAATGGGCGGTTCTACACCTTAACAGGAGGAGTATCAGATGCGTTCACTGACACGACGAGAGTTTATCAGTACCATGCTGTTAGGAGCAGGGGGTGTTTTGATGGACGGTGTTGCGAACGCGGAGCAAAAGCCCACGGTGCGCTCGCCGGTGGAACAGGTAGCGCTGGGCAAAACGGGCATCAAGGCATCTTTTGTCGGCATCGGAACCGGCGTGCGGGGCTGGATGCGTCAATCCAACCATACCCGCATGGGCAAAGAGGCGTTTATCGCGCTGATTCGGCACGCCTACGATAGCGGCATCACCTTCTTCGACACCGCCGACCTCTACGGCACGCACATCTTCCTGCGCGATGCGCTGAAGGGGATACCGCGTGAGAAGATAGTCATCCAGAGCAAAATCTGGTTCAGCCCGATGGGTTTGCCGGAACCGGAGACCGATGCGAAGCGCGCGCTGGACCGCTTCCGGCAGGAGCTGGGCACGGACTACATCGACATCGTGCTGCTCCATTGTACCACATCCCCGACGTGGGCGGATGACCTGCGCTCGATGCGGGATGCGCTGGAGGAAGCGCGACAGAAGAAGATTATCCGTGCACACGGCACCTCCTGCCACAGCCTTCCCGCTCTCAAAATGTCGCAGGCTTTGTCGTGGGTGCAGGTGCAGCTGGCGCGTATCAACCATCGGGGCACGGCGATGGACGGCAAACCCGAAGAGATTGCCGAACTGCTGCGCCAGATGCGAGCGGCAGGAAAAGGCGTCGTCGGCATGAAGATTTTCGGCGAAGGCAGGTTCCAGACCCCGCAAGAGCGCGAAGAGAGCCTGCGGTTTGTGCTGGCACAGCGGTGCGTCGATAACTTTATCATCGGATTCGAGAAGCGCGAGCAGATAGACGAGACGCTCGGCATGATAAAACGTATTCTCGCGGGGCAGGAACGTGCGAACGAATGAGCAGACGAAAAGGAAGGAACCGATGTCCACCCGTGAAGACAGACACCTGATACGCGCGGCGCAACAGGGCGATAGCCGCGCCTTTGACCGGTTGGTGCACCGCTACCAGGCGCAGGTGTACCGCGCGATGACCCGCGCCTGCGCCAACCCCGACCTGGCGGCAGACGTGCTGCAGGAAGCATTGATACGCGCCTTCCGCGCCCTGCCGCAGTTTCGAGGCGATGCCTCCTTCGCCACGTGGCTGTATCGCATCGCGCGCAACCTGTGCGTGCGCAAACAGCAGCAGATGCTGGCGCATCCGACCATCTCCCTCGACCAGCCGCTTGGTGAAGAGGAGGATGCCGAAACGCTGCTGCGCCAGATGACCGATTTCAGCGCGCAGAACCCGCAGCAGGTGGTGCTGGACGAGGAGATACGGCAAAAGGTACGCGAGGCGGTGGATAAACTGCCTCCCAACCTGCGCGAGGTGCTGGTGCTGCGCGACATGGAAGACCTGTCCAATCAGGAGACCGCCGAGCGCACCGGCTTAACCGTGGCAGCGGTGAAAGCGCGTCTCCATCGCGCCCGCGCTTTGCTACGGGAGCATCTGGGGGAATACTTCTCCGAGTCGTGAGTGCTGGTTTAGATGGGATGCTTGTTTGAAGATACCGACCCGCGTGTGGAACAGCAACTGGTCGAGATGTTACGCCAGCTGCCACCGTGGCGCAAAATGCAGATGGTGGCGGAACTGAACGCCGCGGTGAAGTCACTGCTGTGGAGCGGACTGCGCGCCCGCTACCCGAACGCCAGCGAGGCTGAGCTGCGTCGCCGTTTGGCTGGCTTGCTGCTGGGCGAGGAACTGGCGCAGAAAGTGTATAGAGATATGCCGATGATGCCTGAACCCATCGCGGTCACACTGAAGGTGACTTTTGTGCTGGAGAACCTGAAGGTTGATTATGCGATTTCGGGTTCCATCGCGACCGCGCTATACGGGGTGGCACGTGCTACTCAGGACGTCGACATAGTCGCCGACTTAAAAGTAGAGCATGTTGCCCCATTGGCGGAGATGCTACAGACCGAGTTCTACGTGGATGCCGCTATGATTTCCGATGCTGTTGCACGCCGGGAGGTCTTCAACCTGATTCACCGCGAAACGGTGCTCAAAGTGGACGTTTTTGTGGCCCGAGACCATCCGCTCGATCGCGCAGTGATTTCCCGTGCGCGCCGGTACTCCCTGCATCCCGAGGCATCTTCTCTGGTGTCCGTCGTGGCTATCGAAGACATTGTTCTCGCCAAACTGTGGTGGTACCGGCAGGGCAGAGAGGTTGCCGCACAGCAGTGGAAGGATGTTCTGGGTGTATTGCGCCTGCAGGCCGATACGCTCGACACAGATTACATGCACCGTTTTGCCGAGCAGCTGGGTGTGCATGACCTGCTCCAGCGAGCGCTGCAAGAGATTGGGTGAACGACATGACCCTGTACGCGAGGGCATGATAACCCGCAGCGGCTGACACCATTGGGTCCACCTCCGGTCTAGGTGTGGTACTCCGCATTGATGCGCACGTAATCGTAGCTTAAATCACATGTCCACACGGTGGCGTGTTCAGTACCTTCCTGCAGGTCGATGACGATGCTCACCGTATCCGCCTTCAACTGTTCATGCAGTTCGCGGGCGTCGAAGGCGGTTGGTTTGCCGTCGGTATACACCAGAGTGCCCTGCAGGGCGATTTGCGCCCGGTCGGGGTCAAAGTCCACGCCGCTGCGTCCCATCGCCGCCAGAATGCGCCCCCAGTTCGGGTCATTGCCGAAGAGGGCTGTCTTCACCAGAGGCGACTCCGCCACGGTCTTGGCCATTCTGCGCGCCTGCGTGAAGGTGGGCGCACCGCGTACCTCAATCTCCACCAGCTTGGTGGCTCCCTCGCCGTCACGCGCGATGCGCTGAGCCAGACGAATACACAGGTTCTCTAAAGACATCTGGAAATCGTCCAGATAGCGATGTACATCCACGCCCGACTGCCCGTTGGCTAGAATCACCACCATGTCGTTGGTGCTGGTGTCGGAATCGATGGTGAGGCAGTGGAAGGAGCGTTCCACAGCGTCTTTCAGCACCTGCTGCAGGGCAGGTGCGGCAATCTGTGCGTCGGTGGTGAGGAAGCAGAGCATGGTTGCCATATTGGGAGCGATCATTCCCGCACCTTTCGCGATACCGCCGATATGCACCGCCCCCTCAGGCAGGAGCAGGCGAATGGCTTCCTGCTTCGGCACGGTGTCGGTGGTCATGATGGCTTCGGCAGCCGCGCTACCGCCCTCTGGAGAGAGTTCCAGCATCGCCTGCTCGATGCCCTTTTCTATCTTCTCGATGGGCAAGCGGTGTCCGATGATACCCGTACTGGCCGTCACCACCTGTGAAGGTGGACATTCCAGCAGCTGCGCTACTTTCTGCGCCATGCGCACATTGTCCATGAAGCCCTCTTCGCCGGTGGCGGCGTTGGCGTTACCGCTGTTGGCAACGATAGCGCGGGCGGTACCTGCTTCCACCACGTGACGTGAGTAGCGCACGCAGGGCGCTGCCGCGCGGTTGGTGGTGAACATTCCGGCGACCGTTGCCGGCGTATCCGAGACGATGAGCGCAAGGTCTTTGCCCTGCGACTTGATGCCGCAGCGCACCCCCGCCGCCCGAAAACCGCGCGGCGCGGTCACGGAACCGGTTGTCCATGTCATTTTGTCGGTCATCCGAAAATCTTTGCCCCTGATTTCTCCCAGTCCGCGAGAAACCGCTGGATACCGATGTCGGTCAGTGGGTGTTGATAGAGCTGCTCCAGCACCTTGAACGGAACGGTGCAGGCATGTGCCCCCGCCCGCAGCGCTTCCACCACGTGTATGGGGTGACGCACGCTGGCGACCAGCACTTGGCTTTTGAAACCGTACTCTTGAATCATGTTCACCGTGTCGCGCACAGCGTTCATGCCTTCGCCGCTGATGTCGTCCACGCGCCCCACAAAGTTGCTGATGTAGTATGCCCCTGCCTTCGCCGCCAGAAACGCCTGCGAGAGGCTGAACACCAGTGTCACGTTGCACCGGATGCCCTCCTGTGAAAGCACCCGCACCGCCTTCATGCCTTCTTTTGTCATGGGGATTTTGACCACGATGTTGGGATGCCAGCTGGCGACTTCACGCGCCTCCCGAATCATCCCCTCGGCATCCAGGCTGACTACCTCCGCACTGATGTCGCCCGGATTCACAATCTCGCAGATTTCCCGCACGACGTCTTTAAACGGGCGTCCCTCCTTCGCCACCAGCGAGGGGTTGGTGGTCACGCCCTCAATCGCCCCCCAGCTCCACGCCGTCCTAATCTCCTCGATGTTGGCGGTATCCAGAAAGAGTTTCATGTTCCTACCTCCTGGCGTTGTTTTTACAGCAGATGCTCCAGTCCCACAACCAGTCCCTGCACCTGCCGCGCTTTACGGATAGCGAGCAGAACCCCAGGCATGAAGGACTGCCTGTCTATAGAATCGTGGCGAATGGTTAGCGTTTCACCCTGTCCGCCGAATATGACCATCTGGTGCGCTACCAGACCGGGCAGCCGAACGCTATGTACAGGCACGCTGGCAACGCTCGCGCCGCGCGCCCCCTCGAACTTCTGCTCCTGCACAAGCTGGCGTGGGCGTTCGGTACGCGCCGCGGCGATGACTTCGGCGGTGCGTATCGCCGTGCCCGAGGGAGCATCTATCTTGCCATCATGGTGCATTTCGATAATCTCCGCATTGGGGAAGTAGGGCGCGGCTTCCCTCGCGAACTGCATCATCAGCACTGCGCCGATGGCGAAGTTTGGCACGATAATGCAGGTGGTACCGGACCGTTCTACCGCCTCGCGGACATCGGAAAGCGTTTGGGCGGAAAAGCCGCTGGTTCCCACGATGGGGATAACACCATGCTCCAGTGCAGTATAAATATGGCTCACCGCTGCGCCAAGAGTGGTAAAGTCCACCAGCACGTGAGGCTGGGTTTGCGACAGCGCTTCGCTCAGATGGTCGGTCACAATCACGCCGATGGGGTGTTCCACGGCTATAGTGCCGATGTCTTCGCCAACGTGTTGTTTGTCTACCGCGCTCACCAGCAACATGTCGGGTTGTTTCAGCACGGTCTGCACCACCAGCGTGCCCATGCGTCCGCACGCACCCGCAACAGCGACACGAATGATGTCCTCTGTTTCAGAGCGGTTCATCCTCTTTAACTCCTCCCTTCGGTAAACTGCCTATGGCAGCCAGCGCCATCTTTCCGTTACCGAACAGCTCTCTGGCGACAGCCACTACGTTCCCCACATCGACCGCCTCCAGCTTCTCGATAATCTCGTCGACGGTAATCACGCGGCCGTGAAACAGCATGCTCCGCGCGTTGGCAGACATGCGTCCGTTCACGCTCTCGGTACTCATCAACAGGCTACCGCGCAGCTGGTGCCTGGCGCGCTGTACCTCTTCCTCGCTCAAGTCGCCTTCGCACACTCTGCGCAGTTGCTCCCGCGTGACCTCCAGCACCTGCCTGTAGTTATCGGGGTTACAGTTCGCATGAACAGCGAAGTATCCTCCTTCACGATACGCTATCGCCGAGGTACCGATATGGTACACCAGTCCGCGCTTCTCGCGCACCTCCTGAAAGAGACGACTGCTCATGTTGCCCCCGAGAAGGGTTTCCAGCACTGCCACGGTGTACTTGCGCTCATCATACAGGTTGTATGCCGCCGTGCCCATGCAAAAATGCACCTGCTGGGTCGGATGACGCAACAGCCGCTGCCGTGCGGCGGCTCGGGCGGGGCGCAGTTTCGTGCTGGGCTGAGTGGCGGGCATACTGGCAAAGTATCGCTCCACCATCGCTACCAGTTGTTTCGCATCGACCAGCCCCGCTGCTGATACGACCGTGTTCGGGGCTGTGTAGCGTTCGCTCATCACCCCGAGGAGATGCGAGCGGTGCATGGCGAGAATGGTTGGCACGGTACCTATCACCGGATGCGCCAGTGGATGGCGCGACCACAGTGTTTGCGCGAACAGGTCGTACACATATTCCTCGGGGTAGTCCATCAGCTCGCGCAGCTCTTCCAGCACGACACGCTTCTCGCGCTCGATGTCCTCTGGCTCGAGGCGAGGCGACAGCAGCATATCCGAAAGCACGTCCAGCGCTACCGACAAATCTTCGGGCAGCACGCGCACGTAGAAAGCGGTGTACTCCTTGTCGGTTTCGGCGTTGATGTAGCCTCCCCTGCCTTCGATTTCGCGCACGATGTCCAGGGCGTCACGGCGCAGGGTACCCTTGAAGAGGATGTGCTCGATGAAGTGTGAAACGCCGTATTCCGAAGAGCGTTCATCGCGAGAGCCGGTGCCGATGTATACCCCCACCGCCACCGAGCGTGCGGACGGCATCGATTCACAGACGATACGAAGTCCATTGGACAGTGTGAAGGTTTCTATGGGCATGTTACAGAAAAACCTCTCACCCTTTGCCCCTCTCCCGTTGCGGCGGGAGAGGGGTTTGTCGGGACAGTGCCTGACTTAACGTTTCGGGCGAAATCGCGCTCGGGGTGTATCGTCATCGCCGCGGTGACGGCGTACGTCCCCGCCCCGTCCGTAGCCGGATGGCTCGTGTCCGCCACCAGTGCGTGGACCCGAAGGTTGAGGCGAGCCTGCTGCCTGACCGCTGAACACGTTGTGCAAGCCGCGCGCGCTCAGGTTGATTCTGCCGAGGTTGTCTATCTCCACCACCTTCACCAGAATCTCGTCGCCCACCTTCACCAGTTCGTCGGCGCGGCGCACGCGCTGCTCGGATAGCTGGGAAAGCGGCACCAGTCCTTCCTTACCGGGCAGAATCTCCACAAACACCCCCAGCGAAGAGGTGCGGGTAACCTTTCCGAGGAAGGTTTCTCCCACCGCCACGTCGCGCGTCAAATCCTCGATCATCTTGCGCGCCCGCTCACCGCTCTCCTCGTCGTCCGCCGCGATGTAGACGCGCCCGTCCTGCTCGATCTGGATGCGTGTGCCCGTATCGGCGAGGATTTTCTTGATGATGCGCCCGCCGGGGCCGATCACATCGCCGATTTTATCGGGATGTATCTCCATGACGATGATGCGCGGTGCGTACGGGCTGATATGGTCGCGAGGCTTGTCGATGGTTTCGAGCATCTTTTCCAGAATGTATAGCCTGCCCTGTCGCGCCTGCTCCAGAGCGCGCTCGAACACCGGTCGGGGGATACCCGAAATCTTGGTATCCAGCTGCAGGGCGGTGATGCCTCTCGCGGTGCCTGCGACCTTAAAGTCCATATCGCCGGAGAAGTCCTCCATGCCCTGGATGTCGCTGAGCACCACCCATTCGTCCCCCTGTGTCATCAAGCCCATCGCGACGCCGGCGACGGGGGCTTTAATTTGCACACCCGCATCCATCAGCGCAAGGGTAGAACCGCACACGCTCGCCATGGAGGTGGAACCGTTGGATTCCAGCACTTCGGAGGTGAGCAGGATGGCGTAAGGGAACTCCTCTTCGGGCGGAATCATGGGGCGCAGGGCGCGTTCCGCCAGTGCACCGTGACCGATTTCGCGCCTGCCGGGGCCACGCAGGGGGCGCGTCTCGCCCACACTGTAAGGTGGGAAGTTGTAGAAGTGCATGTAGCGCTTGAACCCGTCCTCCTCCAGTGTGTCGATAATCTGCGCCTCTTCCATCGGTCCCAGCGTCACGCTGGTCAACACCTGCGTCTGCCCGCGGGTAAATAGCGCGGAGCCATGCACTCTGGGAAGCAGCCCGACCATGCAGCTGATAGGGCGAATCTCGTCATACTTTCGCCCGTCGGGGCGCACTTTGTACTCGAGGATGAGCCGGCGCACCTGCTCTTTCACCACCTTGTCGGCAGCTTCGCGCAGGTCGGTCTCCTGTTCCGGATACTCCGGCAACAGCGCCTGCACAATCTCCTCCTTGAGCAGTTCGATGGCTTCCTCTCGTGCCGATTTGTCGGGTTGCTGGATAGCTTGCAGCACCTGCTCGGCGAACTGCTCGCGCACGCGGGCCAGGATGTCTTCAGGCACGGCGTAGAAAGGTATGTCCGCCTTCGTCGTGCCTACCTTTGCAGCAAGCTCTTCCTGAACGGCGCAAATCGGCTTGATATGTTCGTGGGCGAGGTCGAGCGCTTCGAGGATTTCCGCCTCGCTGATTTCATTTGCGCCCGCTTCGACCATCACGATGTAGTCTTTCGTACCCGCGACCACCAGGTCCAGTTCGCCGTTCTCCACCTGGTCAAACGAGGGGTTAATGACGAACTCGCCGTTCACCTTACCGATGCGTACGGCACCGACGGGACCGTTGAACGGGATGTTCGATACGGTCAGCGCGGCAGATGCGCCGATGATGGAGAGCACGTCGGGCAAGTGGTCGTTATCCACCGACAGGGGCATGGCGATGACCTGCACCTCGTTGCGCATCCCACTGGGGAACAACGGGCGTAATGGACGGTCAATCAGGCGTGCGGTCAGCACCGCCTTGTCGCTGGGGCGCCCTCCTCGCTTAATGAACCCGCCCGGTATTTTGCCGACGGAATACTTGCGTTCCTCGTAGTCCACCACCAGCGGGAAGAAATCGATATCGGTACGTGCATCCCTGCTCATAGTGGCGGTGCAGAGCACGATGGTGTCGCCCGAACGCACGAGAACGGCACCGTTTGCTTGCTTGGCGACACGGCCGGTCTCGATCTGGATGAGTTGACCGGCGACTTCCACTTCGACGGTGTGTATCATGGATAGATGGAACTCCTCTTGGTTGAATCTTGGCTTCTGGCTACACAGGTGGCTGCTACTGCTTGCTGCGGATGCCCAGTGAGCTGACCAGCGCGCGGTAGCGCTGAATGTCCTGTCGAGCCAGATAGTCGAGCAAACGTTTGCGCTCACCCACCAGCATCATCAGCCCGCGCCGGGTATGGTAATCATGCTTGTGCTGGCGCAGGTGCTCGGTGAGCAGCTGGATGCGCGCCGTTAACAAGGCAACCTGCACTTCGGGCGAACCGGTATCGCCCTCTTTGCGCTGGTACTTCCGGATAATCTCGGCTTTCTGCTCTTTGGTCAGCGGCATTCTCCGTGCTTTTCCCCCTTTCTGCGGTTGGGATGAGTGGTGCGTCGCCTCGCTTTCACCGTCTCCGTGCCGTTCTACGGTTGTCCCCGGAGGGACAACGGCACAACGGCAGAAGGCGATGCTCCGCTGACGCACCATGATAGTTTAGCACATACACGGGCAGAAGTCAATCGGGGTGCGTGGCTGTGGTTTCCAATTTGAAATGTCCTATTTTATTCCCAATTTGAAATGTCACATCGTCTTAATCCCCGGAAATACCTTCCGGGGGAGTAATGCCATGAAACATCGCCACTTTACGGAGGTCG